>ERZ1049444.370-NODE-370-length-44834-cov-16.220929_pt1 | contig 44834 bp, 57 predicted proteins | sample MGYA00383101_ERZ1049444 | MGnify/ENA primary metagenome ERZ1049444 (study PRJEB29581, sample SAMEA5548371) | metagenome | biome: marine; feature: coastal; material: water | depth 50 m | study: Short-term variability in the microbial, nano- and picoplankton... | reverse complement strand
CTTTTGATGATGCAGGAACTTATGATTATTTCTGTATGGTTCATCCTTGGATGGTTGGAATCATTAATGTTAACTAAATAGCCAGTACTTTACTTCCTTGCTCTGATGATTCAAATTTGTAAATTTGTTCTACTGTGGAGTCATCAAAGATTTCAGCATCATGTGTAATTATTAGAAATTGCATAGGTGTATCTGAATTTGAAATATTTGATAATTGGGATAACACTCCTACAAGTGATTTTTTCCTTTCTGCATCTAGATGAGTTGTTGGCTCATCCAGTATCATCATATTAAGATTTGATGCTCCTAAAAGACTTGCCATTCCTAATCTTAATGCTAAGGCTACGCTAACTTTTTCCCCTCCACTAAGAGACTCTAATTCTAAAACTTCTGTTTTAGAATTACAAATTATAGAAATGTCTCTAGCTTTTTCTGTTAATTGGATTCTCTGAATTTTTGTATTCATTAGTGAAAGATATTCTGATGCTTTAGCCGAAATTGCATTGAGTGCCCATGATCTCAAGCTTGTAGCAACAGGACCATCTCTACTAAAAATATTATTTTGAATCTCATCAAGATTTGTAACATATTCTTTAACAATTCGTAATTCTGAAATCGCATTTTCAATTATTTTGATTTGTTCACTACCTTTGGATATTTTTTCTAAAATAGCTCCTATCTGCTGATCAATACCTGAAAGTTCCATCTGTTTTCTGTTAACTGATTTTTTTAGATTCAAAAATTCTTGTTCATCAAATCCTTTAGTTTCAGATTCTAGTTTTGAAATATTTTCAAAAATCATTTTTGCATGAGAATCTATTTGTGATATCTCAACAAGATTTGTATTGCTAATTCCTGGAATTTTTTGAATACTCTGTTTTTTTGTTTCAACATCTTCTTGAATTTTAACTAATTCTTCTTTTGAATTAATAGAATGTGCTCTAAGTGTGGCTTCTGCATCTCTTGAAGATTGTAACTTTTCAGAAAACTCTTTTCTTTTTTGATTGTACATCTGGTGTTCTTTTTCTTTTGATGCAATTTGTTCATGTAATGATTCTAACTCTTGCTTTAGGTGTTCTTCTTGGAATAATGGATTTAGTTTTTCTACACTTGAATCACAAACTGGGCATTTGTTATCTTTTAGATGGAGTTTTGATGCAAGCAGTTGTTTCTCATTTAGAGATGCTGTCTGACTCTTCATCTCCTGGATTGTGTTTAATGTTTCATCTACTGCCTGCTCCACTTTTTGAATTTTAGATTCAAAATCTTCTTTTAGACTCGCAGGCTCAAAACATCCTTCACAATCACGTATTTTTCGCTCATTTTCACTGATTTCACGCTGAATTTCATGAATTGCTTCTTTTGCATATTCTGTGAGTTCTTTTTTTCTTAATTCTAATTGATTAATTTTATCAATTTTTGGAGTTTCTGTTTCAACTTTTTTCCTTAACTCTACAACCTCATTTTGTAACTTTTCTTGTTTTGTTTGTAACTGGTTTTTTTGAGGTGTGAATTCATTAATCTCTTTTTGATATTTTTCTAAATCCCTTGATAGAATCTCAATATGTGTATCATCATATCCAATTTTCTCTCTTATGTTTTCACGAAATTCCTTATTCACAATTTTCATTGATTCAGAAGCAACATCCAGCATGTCTATTCCTATTATTGCATTGAGCAATTCTTTGAATTCTTTTGGTTTTGCATTAATGATTGCATTTAATTCCCCTTGTTGTACAATTGATGCAACTTTTAATTTTTCAAAATCAAGACCTATTTTCTTTTCAACTTCTTGGGTCATTGATTCTCCAAATTGTTTTCTTTCACCTGCAGCTATTTCCACTATTTCATTGCCTACTATTTCTGAGAATTTTGCTGAAAGAGTTCCTTTACTATCTATTTTTCTTACTGCCTCATATTTTTTTTCATTTACTGAAAAATTTACTTTTGCGTATCCTTGATTTGATCCACGTTTGATAAGGCCCTTGTTTGATTTTCTTGTATGATGTCCAAACAATGCAAATGTGATTGCATCGATAATACTTGATTTTCCAGCACCATTATGTCCTACAAAAACTGTAACTCCATTATCAAAATCAAGTTTTGTATCTGAATGTGCTAAAAAATCTCCTAATTCAATTGATGTGATCATTGTTTTTCTCCTTTTTAAATTTCTCAAAATTTTCAATTATTATTTCAGAGGCTTCTTTGATTTCTCCTGATGCTAATACTGGGAGTAATTCTTTGATTGCAAAGCTCGCAGCTTGTTCTGATCCTAATGCCTCTATTGACAACCTAAACATCTCATCATCGATGATGTTTGGTCTATCTAAGAATACTGATGAATCTGAGACTTTTTTTGTACTGATCCTCCAAAAACACCTTAACACAAGTGAATTAAGCCTAGCAATCTGTGCCTGAATTTGGTCTGTTTCTATATTTTCACCTTGGATGTTTATCTCTACCATTGGTTTTTTTGTTAATCCTGTAATTTTTTCAGAAATCTCATCTATTGTTTTTGATAATTCTTCATATTTTGTCTTAAATGAAAATTGAGGTCTTGTATTAAGATCTATCCATTTTGGTTTTGCTTCTTTACCTGAAATATCTACTTCAAAGAATCCTTTCTTTGTTTCTTTAATTCCTTCACTAGTTGTTAATTCGATTGAACCTGGGTATGCAATTGGTCCATTCAGATGATTGAATTGTTTAACATCTGTATCATGAAGATGTCCCATTGCATAGTATGTGAAATTTTTTGGAAGATCTGTTGATTGAATTTCTCCTGCAAATTTATTGAATTCAGTTATTCCTTGATGTAGCACTAAAATTTTATGTCCTAAAAATTTTTCTGCAACTATATCTATTTCTGCAAATTTTTCTTCATATTGTGGAATTTCTGTTTTTCTTATTTTGTCAAATCCTGCAAGAAGTATTCCCTTGTATTCTATTGGCTTTCCTTGGCCGATATATTTTGAAAATTCTAAATTATGATACACATATGGGATTGGCGTTGTTCTAATCCTACTAATGTCATGCTCTCCTAAAATAAAAAATGAATCAATATTATTTTGTTTTAATCTTTTTAACCCATTTGCCATTTGAATTATTGCAGTACCTTTAGGGTTTGGTACATGAAACATATCCCCTGCAAAAATCACAAAATCTACTTTATCTGCAATTGATGTATCTATTGCTTGATTGAAAACATCATAGACATCTTGTTCACGTTCCTCTGAACCATATTGTACTAATCCCAAATGCATGTCTGAAATATGTGAAAATAACATTAGTCTAATAACAAATCTTTCTGTACCAATCCTTGTGTTGATTCTACTGCAATTCCTTTCATTTTATCTGCCTTGGCCCAAGCATTAATTGCACTTTGGTCTGCTCCCATTATCTTTTCTTTGACTTCTTCAACGTGAACCAGTGATGGTAGATTGCTCCATTGTCCCACAAGTACGGCATCCCCGACGTTTAGAGATGTCAATTGAGAGATTAATTCACGACTAGTTGACTCTGTAGCTGAGGCAATTTGTCTTTGATCATCTTCTTGAATAATTTTCATAATTGCAAATGAGCCCATTTGACTTAATACATTCAGGTCTACACTGCGTGGTCTTTGTGAGACAATTCCTAGACCTAAACCAAACTTTCTTCCTTCTCTGGCAATTTTTGCAGCCCAATATTTTGCACTGGTGTCGTGATCTTTTGGAATAAAGACATGAGCTTCTTCAATAATGACAAATACTGGTGAATTAAATTTGAAATTTCTCTCTCTCTTTGTTTTTCCATGTTGTGCAATACTTGCATCTTTTCTATCCTTGAGTAGCTGTTGTAAGTAAAATGCCAAAGCTACATTTGCTTGTTTTTCAGATAACTCTGAAATGTTTAGTACATTTGCACATCCTTCTTTGATAAAGCTAATTGGGTCTCCCATATCCGGATCTAGAATATCTTCAAATCTTCTTTGAGCATCTTCTACTATATCTTGAACTCTATACGCTGAAGATCTAATCTCTTTGAGTTTATTGTCATCTGAATTAATAATAGAATCCACTTCGTTCTCTAATCTCTTCCAAAATTCACTTGATTTTTTTACATTTTCTGTAAATGCCATTCTTAATACTCTTTGTTGAACAGTTGCACTTTCTCTGATCTCTAATACATCTGAGAGTTGTTCAGAATCTAACAATCTTGGATTTATTTTTGCATCAATTACGTTAATTCGTGGAATGTTTAGACTGGTGTAATCATTATGATAATCAAAAATTATTACAGTGCCTTTTAATTTTGAAATTTGTTTTGTAACTAACGACACTAGATTACTTTTTCCCATTCCAGTCATTGCTAAAATTCCTAAATGTCTAGAAACTATTTTATCTAAATTCACTTTGGCATCAATTGATTTATTTCGTAATAGATTTCCGATGCTGACCCATCCTTCTTTTTTAGGACTGAAAATTTCCTCCAAGTCTTGCTTACTTGGTAAAGTGATTTCTGTGCCTGGAATTGGTGGTATTGCGGGTATTATTGATTGTCCTCTTCTTAAATTTTCTAAGAATCCCAAAATCCCAATATGTGCAGTAAAAGTTTTGTCCCTTTTATTTAATTCTGCAATTTCTGTACTTTCAGATGCTTCATCAAAATTCTTTACATCTGTAAATGCTGCACTTGACACTACAGATTTTTCTACCAATCCCAGAATTTTCCCTTCATCTGAACTGATTTTGACATACTCTCCTACTGATAATGCTCTTGAAGTAATTGCTGTAACAAATGTTGGTTTTGATTCCCCAATAACAAACCCTAAACTCATCCTAGAACCTCTCGTGAACCTATCTCATTACTCAAACCTAACAAGCTTACCATCTTTGCAAGTTCTTTATCAGATATTTTACAGTTATTATGTGCCAGCTTTAATGCATACGGATATCCGCCAACACTGGTTTTGTATAATTTATTCATGATTGATTTAATTTCAGATTCATCATGATGATCTCCTAAAAATTCTAATTTAATAATTGGTGTGGAGTCACTTAATCTCACAAATGTAGATGAGATGATTTTATCTGAACCATATTTTTTTTCTACAAAAATTTTACTAAATCCTGGATTGTTTGTTACATGATTATAATAGAAAATATCTCCTGCGAGCGATCCTAATTTTTCAAATTGTTTTTTTGTATTTGATGTCTTGGCAATGAAAATCACATTATCTTTCTTTTTCATTATTCTAACAATTGTTGATCCTAGATTTGCCTGTCTAGTCATTAATTGAGAATGTAGTGAACCATCCATCAAAACCATGTCTACTTCATCTATTGTTTTTTCACAGGCTTCAATCTCCATTTTACTGGCAACACTTGATATGTCATCTGCAGAACCTAATCCTGATTTATGAAGATCAGCTAAAATTTCCCCGTTGGATTTGATTGAGACTGCAGTTGTAGCCCATAATTCAATTCCTTGAAATTTTGTATTGTTAAAACTTGAATCAATCCCTGCAGTAACCACTTCTTCTTTTGTAGGCGTGAATTCTACCCAATTGTTACGTGCTTTTTGTAGAATCTGCTCAAATTTTGGACCTTTGAGAATTGATAACATTTTGTCTCGATTAATTATAGCATCTTTGTAGACTGTATTGAGCACAACAATACTTTGTAGATTTGAATAAAATCTTTAGGTTATACTGAACATTGACTCAACTGATCCATTTCATCATTATTTTCTAAAATTATTCTATTTCATGATTTTCAAATTAATCATCTGTGGTAATTTTCATTTAATATTCAAAAATTACTTAATTTAAGACTAGAATTAATTAACCAAGTTTTGTTATGGTTATTACTTGAAACGAATCGGCCTTCTTGGATGTGGTGCAATTGGAACTCAGATTGCGTTAGCTATTGATTCTGGAAAAATTCCTGCAACTCTAACTCACGTATATGATGATTCTAAAGAAGCATCTTCTTCTCTAATTGAAAAATTAGAAAACAAACCACAAATTGTTGAAAATTCTCATTTATTATCTTCAAATTCTATTGATATTGTAGTTGAAGCAGCATCTCAAGATGCAGTCAAAGATGCCGCCTTGAGTATTTTACAAAATAAAAAAGATTTGATGATTATGAGTGTGGGTGCATTACTTGATGAATCAATTTATGATATTTTATCAGATGCTTGTAAGGATTTTAAAAAAACCATTTATCTTCCATCTGGTGCAATTGCAGGACTAGATGGAATAAAATCTATAAAAAATGAATTGGATTCCATATCCATAACTACTACAAAACATCCACGTTCTCTCAAAGGTGCTAAATTCTTTGAAAATTCTGAAATCAATTTAGATCAAATTACGTCTAATACTCTAATCTTTGAAGGAACTGCAAAAGAAGCTGTATCTCTATTTCCTGCAAACATCAATGTTGCAGCACTTTTATCTTTGTCAGGAATTGGCAGTGAAAAAACTGGTGTGAAAATTATTGCAGATCCTAATACTGACAAAAATACTCATCAAATAGAAGCTACTGGAACATTTGGAAAAATGACATTTATTATTGAAAATTTTCCTGATGCCAATAATCCAAAAACAAGCAGATTGGCAATATTATCTGCAATTGAAACTCTGAGGCAATATTGTTCAGATGATATTCAGATTGGTACGTGATATGATGTCCGTTCTTTGATAACCGCTATTTCTGAATTAAACTAAATTTTTTAACAAAATTATTTTTTTTAAAATTAAAAATATGATAGTGATCAAAACCACTCTGCAATCCGTTGACAACAAATCATTACAATTACATCTTCAATTTTGTAATGTTTGGAATTACTTGATTACTATCTGTAATGAATAATGAGATTATGTGATAAAAAGTTGATTTTAGAAATATTGAATATTTGTTTATTTTTTATATGATTTTTAAATGAAATCAAAATCCGAATATTTACTCACAAAAAAGGGGAAATTCTTGCCACATTTGACAAATTTTAAGAAATTTTTAGACAAATTCCTATTCTTTAAATCCCTGTGCTTTCAAATTTTTACGAATTATGTTAGTTCAACAATCTTCAAAGCTAAAAGAAAAAATTATGCAACTCAAAAAGGAAAAAGATGTGGTAATTTTAGCTCATAATTACCAAATTCCAGAGGTTCAAGATGTTGCTGATTTTACTGGAGATTCTCTAGGATTATCAAGACAGGCAGCAACTGTTTCACAAAAGACAATTCTGTTTTGTGGTGTTAACTTTATGGCTGAAACAGCTGCAATTATCAGTCCTCAAAAAAAAGTGATACTCCCTGATTTAGAAGCTGGATGCTCATTATCTGATTCAATTACCCTTGATGAATTGAAAAATTGGAAGAAACAACACCCTGGTGCAATTGCTGTAGGCTATGTGAATACTACAGCTGAAATTAAATCTGAACTTGATTATTGTTGCACATCATCTAATGCTGTAAATGTTGTAAAGTCAATTCCTGAAGACAAGGAAATTTTATTTTTACCTGATATGTTTTTGGGTTCCTATGTTGCAAAAATGACTGGACGAAAAAATATTCACATATGGGCAGGAGAATGTCATGTCCATGCAGGTATCACTCCTGAAGATGTAACTAAAAAATTAGATTCTATGAAAGACGCTGAATTAGTTATACATCCTGAATGTAGTTGTACCACTCCATTCATGTATGATGTTGCAGATGGAAGTTTTGATGACAAAAAAGTATCCATTTTATCTACTGAGGGAATGCTAAAACATGTTACAGAATCAAAATCAAAGAATTTTGTGGTGGCCACTGAAACTGGAATTTTATATAAAATGAAACAAGAAAATCCTGAAAAAACATTCATTCCTGCATCTGAAAAAGCAGAATGTCAATATATGAAAATGATTACTCTTGAAAAAGTTCATGATGCATTGGTAAATGAGAAAAATGTGATTACTGTTCCAAAAGATATTGCTGATAAAGCACGTTTGGCAATAGATAGGATGCTAGCAATAAGCTAAAGTGTGTGATATTTTTGGTTGGATTATTCAGTCGTACTCCTAAAGATCCTAATTTAAAAAATAATATTAAAAAATTCAAAGAATTCAAGAAATTAGTCAAAGACAAAAAATATGCTGAAGCTCTCAAGTCTGGCACAGAATTCTTAAGAAAAGTACCAAATCATCATGATGCTTTGTTTATGGTAGGCAGTATCTATTATCTCAAAAACAAGTATAGAACTGCAATTTCTTATTTTGATAAATCTCTTGAAATTGGTGAATATGATGTAGATGTGTTATTGTTGAAGGCATACTCTCATCAAAAATTAAGCGAAAACAAACGTGCAATTCAATGTTGTGATAAAATCAAAGAAATTGATCCTAAAAATAAATCTGTGCAACAATTATTGGGAGAACTAAATCTCTAAACTCATATCAATTCCTTTGACAGAATTGGTAATGCTTCCAACTGAAATTATATCTACTCCTGTTTTTCCATACGCTGAAATATTTTTTGAATTAATTCCTCCTGATGCTTCAAGCAACACTTTATTTCGTAATTTTTGATTTTTGAGAATTGTAATTGCTTTTTTGATTTGTATTGGTTTAAAATTATCTAACATAATTATTGATGCTCCGTTTTTTGCTGCAAGCATTAAATCTGAAATATTTTCAACTTCCACTTCAAATTTCTTATATTTTCTCTTTGCTTTTTTAATTAATGTCTCTAGTGAATCACTTACTGCAATATGATTATCTTTAATCATCACCATTTCATCTAGACGTAATCTGTGTTTTTTACCTCCTCCAATTTCTACTGCCTCTTTATCAAAATATCTTAGTCCTGGTGCAGTTTTTCTTGTGGCGTACAACTTGGTTTTATTGGGAATCTTTTTCACTAATTGATTTGTTTGAGTTGCAATCCCGCTCATCCTTGTAAGTAAATTGAGTGCAGTTCTTTCACACATCAGAATTTTTCTGGCATCTCCTGTAATGCTCATTATTTTCTGATTTGGTTTAATTTTTGACCCATCTTTTTTTAAAATTTTTACAATACATCCTTTTATTTTAAAAATTTCTTTAGCATGATTTACTCCTGCAACTATTGCATGTTCTCTTGAAATAATTGTCACTGTGATTTTCTTTTTTGGTAATAAGGCACTAGTAATATCCCCTTTACCTATATCTTCAGATAGAAATTGTGATAACTGTTTTTTAGAATTTAATGACAACATTATGATAAAATGTTAATGTGATTTTAAAGATTTAGAATTTTTAAGTTACTTTGATGGCATACTTGCCTTTCTGTGTAATTCCTAAAGTTTTTGAAATTTCTGAATTTGTTGGATCAACTACAAGTACAATTCCATTCCAATCTGGTGTCAAGTCTGATGATTTACATCCTGGACAAACTTTTCCTGTTGTTACACATTTGCATTTTCTACATGCCATTTCTCGTGCCATCTTAACTTGCCTCTACTTTTGCTTCTTTTGTTGGTTTACTGGTATCGTCTGATGATTTTTTAATTTCTTCAGCAATCCAATCATCTGCACCAAGGAATGGTTGTCTACATGTAATTCCAATTTTACCCATTGCAGCAGCTTTACCTAAAGATACTGCAGTAATTCTTGCACGAAGTGTAGAACCAACTTTTAATGTTCTTCCACTTTGATTAGCTAAAATCATTCCAGATTTAACATCACTTTTCAAATAGTCATCCATCACTTGTGACAAGTGAAGTAATGCATCTGTTGGACCTATTCTTACAAATGCTCCAAAGTCTGTAATGTCCACAATTTCCCCTTGGACAATTTCTTGTAATTTTGGATAAAATGTTAATGCTTCAAATTGTACTTTGTGAAATGTTCCGCCATCTCCAGCAATCATTTTTCCCATTTCGTCAACTTTTGCATCTAAAATCATTATGATATATCCTAAATCTGCATTAATCATACTCTCGTACTTTTCTTTGAGAATGTTTGTTGCAGCCTTTTTGAGCGTGGTTCCAAATAAGCTTGGAGGAATCCTAACAACATCAACTAAGGTAGATATAGAAAACAACTGTGCTGTTTTTCTCGAATTTCAATTTATGAATCTTTGGGTGATTTATTCATAAATTTTCAAAGATTTTAGAACTTTTCTAAAGAAATGACAGTTTATCTAATTTAATGACTTATGTTTAAATAATGTAGACTTGTTTTTTGACGCAATGGTTGCTATCGATCAAGTTCTTGAAAAACTTAGTACTGTGATAGATCCTGATTTGAAAAAAGACATCGTATCTATGGGTATGATAAAAGACTTGGAACTTAATGAAGGAAATTTGAAATTCACTTTAGAATTAACAACTCCTGCATGTCCATTTAATGTCGAGATTGAAGATGATGTACGTAAAGTAATTGCAGAAATCTCTGACTTGAAAAATTTTGATATGAAGGTAACTGCCAAAGTAATGGAAGGTCGTTCACTTGAAGATGATGCTGGAATGGCTACAGTCAAAAATATTATTGGTGTTGCAAGTGGAAAAGGTGGAGTAGGTAAATCAACAGTTTCATTGAATTTAGCTTTGGCATTATCTCAAACTGGAGCAAAAGTTGGATTACTTGATGCAGATATCTATGGTCCTAGTATTCCACTAATGCTTGGAATGAAAGATGGATTCATGGAAGTGGAAGAAAATAAACTTCAACCGGCAGAATCAAATGGACTCAAAGTTGTTTCATTTGGATTCTTTGCAGAGCAATCTCACCAAGCAGCAATTTATCGTGGACCAATAATTTCTGGAATTTTAAAACAATTTTTAGTTGATACTAACTGGTCTAACTTAGATTATCTAATTGTGGATTTGCCTCCCGGAACTGGTGATATCCCATTAACTCTTGCACAAACAATTCCTATTACTGGAATCTTGGTGGTTACTACTCCTCAAGATGTTGCAAGTAATGTCGCAGTAAAAGCAATTGGGATGTTTGAAAAACTAAATGTTCCGATTCTAGGAGTGGTTGAAAACATGAGCCATTTTATCTGTCCTAATTGTTCTGACAAACATTACATCTTTGGTGATGGTGGTGCCAAAAAAATTAGTGAAGAATTTAAAATGCCATTTTTGGGTGAAATCCCATTAAACTCTGGAATTATGTCTGGTTCTGATTTAGGTAAACCTATTATGATTACAAATCCTGATTCTCCTAGCGCTGAAGCTTTTAGAACTAGTGCAAAAAATATTGCTGCACAATGTAGTATTCTTGCAGCCAAACTTAGAGAAGAAACCAAATCTGAAAGTTCTGGTGATGAGTCTGCTCCTGAGGCAACTACTAACTGATTTTCGTGAAATTACCTGATTCTTTAAGAGACCAATTGAAAATTCCTTTAGGGGTTCTCTTACCTGATGATCAAGTCAATAAAGAAAATATCAAAAAACACCTCTCAGATAATTCCTACATTATTACAGTTGGAGATAGAACTACTGAAAAAATGATTGATTTTGATTTAATCCCTTCATTGCAAATTATTGATGGTGTTGAAAAAAGAGAAAAAAGAGAACCTCCAAAACTTGAAGGCACTATTGAACTAAATGTAGATAATCCTGCTGCACAAATTACCTCTCAAAGCATAGATGTACTCAAGCAGGCTTTTACTTTACAGCCTCCTGTACGTTTGATGGTTAATGGTGAGGAGGATCTTTTGGTTATCCCTGCTTGTATTTTTGCACCCGAAAACTCTATTGTATTGTATGGGCAACCAAATCAGGGATTGGTTATAGTTAAAATCACTCCCGAAATTAGAAATAAAACACAAAGACTACTTGATTCAATGAACTAATTGGGGTATGATGAGACGGTGGCTGTATGATTGATGATTACTCTACTAATACCTCTGACCCTATTAATTCATAAATTTGAAGAATGAAAATAAACTAAATCTCTTAGAAGAATTGACACTTGGAGATAAACATCCTTTTAATGATAATTTTTTGTGAAACTAGACCCTGAACTAAGACTGCAAATTTTAGAAAAAGTTGGAATTTATTCTAATAGGTTTTCTATTACTGAACCAGAAATTTTACTTGCAACAAAAGAAGTCCTTGATGCTCCAAAAGAAATGACAGAAGGTAGACGTACATCTGCCTACAAATATTATGGGGTATCCTACATTCCACATAATTTAGTCTTCATAAATGTAAGAAAAATCCCTGATGAAAAAACTTTGGACAATACAATTGTTCATGAATTAATTCATATGCGTTTTCCATATTTGGCACATGGTAAAAGATTCAACAAACTTGTACGTCAAGGATTACGTGGAAAAACTTTTGCCCCTTACAAGAAAAGAAAATAATTTTTCCATACTTGTTTAATCTAAAATTTATTGTAATCTTGTTATTTGAATTACAAAATTACTCAAAACTATCTGTTAATTCATACTTTAAATAAACATCAAAACTGGCTATATTATGGAGATTCCTGAAATCCTTCCATTCATCGCAGGAATTGCATCATTTTTAGTAGCGGGAGGTTTAGTTGCATGGATTTCAAAACAGCCTCCTGGAACAAAAGAGATGATGGATATTTCAAATGCTGTTAGAGAAGGTGCAGCTGCATTTCTAAAAAGAGAAATGAAAATTATTATTCCAGTAGCTATTGCATTATCGATAATTATTGGTGCATTTTTGACACCTTCAAACGGAATTGCATTTGCAGTAGGTGCAACCCTTTCAGCAGTTGCAGGCGTTATTTCATTAAAAATTACAGTAAAAGCCGCAGTTAGGGCTGCAAATTTGAGTAGTAGTGGCTTGGGAAAGACATTTGCTATGGCATTTAGAGGTGGTGCAACAGTTGGTCTTGCAGTTCCTGCAATGGCACTTTTAGCAATTACTGGTCTTTACATGATTTTCCCTGATCCAATAACTATTGCAGGTGTTGGAATTGGGGCTAGTCTTATTGCATTATTCATTAGAATTGGTGGTGGTATTTTTACAAAGGCTGCAGATATGGGTGCAGATTTAGTAGGCAAAGTAGAGGTGAACATTCCTGAAGATGATCCTCGAAACCCTGCCACTATTGCAGATAATGTAGGTGATAATGTTGGGGATGCCGCAGGAATGGGTTCTGATGTTTATGAATCATATATTGTTACAATACTTGCAGCATTACTTATTGCTGCATTAATTGGTGCACCAAACTTTTTCCTTTATCCGATTTTAATTGGTTCTTCTGGAATGGTTGCATCCATTATTGGAATTGTAATTGTTGGTTCTAAAAATGTCACCGATGTTATGAAACCCCTTAATCGTTCATTTTATGTTTCAGCAGCTATTGCAATTGGATTAAACTATGTATTTATCATGCAATTCATTGGCGACTCTGCTTCATCATATGCATTATTTGGTTCAACTGTAATTGGTGTTATTTTGGTTCCAGTTATTCAAAAGATTACTGATAATTATACTAGTTACAAAAAAGGCCCCGTAAAAGAAATTGCAGATTCTGCAAAGTGGGGATATGCTTCATTAACATTAATGGGAATTATCAAAGGAATGCAATCTACAGGACCATTCATGATTGCTTTAGTTGTTGCAATCATTGTATCTTATAGCATCGCATCAGGTGCAGCACCTGAAGGTGAAGATCCAGTACTTTATGGAATCTTTGGTACTGCTATGACTGCTATGGCAATGTTGAGTCTAGCAGGAATTGTTCTAAGCATTGATGCATTTGGTCCAATTGCAGATAATGCAGGTGGTATTGTTGAAATGACTGGAATGGGTGAAGAAAATCGTAAAGTGACAGATGAGATTGATGCAGTTGGCAATACTACTAAAGCTGTAACAAAAGGATTTGCCATTGCCAGTGCTGCCCTAGCTGCATTAGCCATGATTCAGGCATTTCAATTTGAAGCAGCTCATATTTTTGAAGGAGTTTTAGATTTAGATTATAGTTTAACCAATCCTGCAATTATTGTTGGATTATTAATTGGTGGTTTGATTCCATTTATCATAACGGGCCAACTGATTAATGGTGTCTCTCGAGCTGCAGGAAAAATGGTTGATGAAGTTAGACGACAATTCAAAGCAGATTCCGGTATTCTTGCTGGAACTTCTAAACCAGATTATGCGAAATGTGTTGATATTGCAACTGTTGCATCAATTAAAGAACTTTGGAAGCCAGCTATTGTTGCAATTCTTTCCCCAATAATCTTGGGAATTCTTTTGGGTCCTACTGCAGTAGCTGGATTGTTAATGGGTGCTGTTGTCACTGGAATTCTTTTGGCATATCATTTGGCAAACACTGGTGGTGCATGGGATAATGCAAAGAAGCTAGTTGAAATGAACGGTGAAAAAGGTTCTGAAGTACACAAAGTTGCAGTTGTCGGTGATATTATTGGTGATCCATACAAAGATACAGCCGGTCCCGCACTTAACACCGTAATCAAATTACTAAACACTATTGCTATAGTATTTGTTTCTGCATTTGTTGCAATTCTTGCAATCTAATCTTCCACAAATATTGTCATATCTAATTCATCAATCTGGGATTGAATTGCTTTTTTCAAAGTTGTGTTGTGTGCTTTACAGAATTTGAAATAATCATCTACTGTAATAAAACATCCACAAATCCATTTTGTTTTTTTATTTCCTTCCACTGTCAACTTTGAATATTTTTGTTCGGACATGTAGTGGATTGATTTCTTAATTAATAAAATCTAGTCTTTTGTAAAAAGAAAAAGATTAAGGACAACCTTCCATTTTTTGGATAAAGTAGCCTTTTTCTTTAATTGCCTGTTCTACAGGCTCTGGTGCTCCTTGTGAGTGACAGAATTGACATTCATTTGTAGTCATTTCTGCTTCTCCTTCACCTACTGATTGTAACCACTCTTTGCCATATGTGAGGGCTTTATCATGATCTTTTTCACCAGTAATTACATCAAAGTGCATGGTATGACCATCTGCTGCTTTGACATATGTGTCGTATACGTGAATTTCCATAACTGGTAACAAAAAAAAGGCATATTTAATTCAAAAACTATTCTATGTGAATTCTTTGCTTTGAAAAATAAGAAATGCTTGAATAATGATTATTTGATCAAGATTATGAGAAATTATGGAATATTCTGTAACATTAAAAATTCAAAATTCATCATCGATTCTTTTAAAACTGGATGATGCCAATTCTCCAAAAACCGTAAAAGAGTTTGTTGAAAAACTCCCTTTCAAAGTTGATCTTAATGTCTGGGGCGAGGAAATCTATTCTTCAAAATCTCCAATCGCACAACCTGAAGAAAATGCAAAACATCTAGTTTCCCTTTATGATGTTGCGTATTGGCCTACTGGAAAAGCAATTTGTCTATTTTTTGGTCCTACTCCTATAGGAAATCCTGGAGAGATAACTCCTGCATCTGCTGTTAATGTGATTGGTAAGATCATCACAACTGATAAGACCATTCTTGATGATGTTGATGGGAATCGTGCAGAATTTAGTTTACAATAAAATTAATCTTGAATTGGAATTTCTAAAATATCTGATTCTAGTACATATGCTTTGAAATCTTGATTTATTCCCGAATAAATTATCCATGCTACTGGATTACTATGCATGAATTTTTTATCTGTGTTTGATGGGTATGCTTCTGAGTTTGGATGTGAGTGAAAAATTCCCACAACATCCATTTTTTTCTCTTCTGCAATTTTGTAACCTTCTATTAGTTGTTCATTTGATATTGTAAAATTTACTGGGGATTGTTCTATGTTATTTGTTAAAAATACGTCTGATACTATATTTCCATTTCCGTATAAAATTGCACATGATTCATTAGGGTTTTCACTTTCAGCATGTTGAGTTAGAATTTTTTTAATTGTTTGAGGTAAGATGATTTTTTGCAAATCTACTCTACGTTTACAGTTCCTACCATCCATGGATGGAATGTACAGTAATAATCATAACTTCCTATCTCTGTAAATGTAAATTCAAATGAATCTCCTGCTGACATCATTTCTGAATCAAACAATCCATCTGCCTCTGGTACTTGACCTGATGTAACTGTGTGTACTGTACTATCTATGTTATCCCATGCAATTGTAGTTCCAACTGTAACATCAATTACTTGTGGGTCATAGTAAATTTGACCATCCTCTGGAATTCCTGCACCTTGTGGAATTGAAACTTTTTGTGGTTCTTTTGGTTCTTCGATAACTAATGTTGCAACCATCCAAGGATGTACAATACACAAGTATTCGTATTCTCCAATTTCTAAATTATTTGTATCTAAAGTAAATACATCTCCTGCACTCATTAAACTCGAATCAAATGTTTCTCCAAAGTCTTCTGCACTAGTTACTGTATGTGCAACCGAATCTGCATTAGTCCATTCTACTGTATACCCTTGTGAAACTATTGCAACATCTGGTTTGTAATCTGGATTTCCTTCTTGTGCCGACTCTTCTAGAATCTCAATTGCAAATATTGGTCCTGATAGCGTAATGTCTTCAGTCGGTTCTTCGATTTGAACTGCTGGAATCATGTATGTATCCGGACTTACAAATCCAAATGCTAACCACACAATTATTCCTGTGGCTGCTGCCATTCCTGTAATGGAACCAATTGGTTTTACTAAATTAGGATGTTTCATTGCTAAATATGCAATAACAATTGCTGGGAATGCTATTGCCATTAAAATTCCTGCGATCGTTACTGTATAATCTGATGAATTTAATGTAAATGCATACATTCCGAATCCTAGTGAAATTGAAAGGATTACCAACGTGGTCGCTTTTGCTTTGTTACTTGTTGAAATTCCGCCATCTAAGATACCTACAGCTAGGATAATCAATCCAAGAAACATAGTCAAACCAGTCAGAGCATGCATACCGTCGATGAACGTGTGTGCGATACCTGCATACGATATCACAACTCCAGCCAAACCTATGGCTGTTAGTCCCATTCCCGGCATCATGAGGTCCCAATTACTCATTTAAAGTAGCTGGTAGGACTGAGATACTTATTCCTTTTGAAATGGCATAGATCACCTAGACGAAGAAATTAAATGGCTTTGAGATAGGATAGAGTGAATTGGGATTTAAAGAAATACTGGAAATATCTAAGCCCCGGATAATTGTTCTTTTGGTAATAACTGCAGTTACTTCCATGTATGCAGCAAGTAAACTAGTTGATGGTGCACCAGAACTTGAATTATCTCATTATTTACACATTATTATCGCTGGTACATTGGCTTCAGCTGGATCTAGTGCTCTAAATCATTATTATGATAAAGATATTGATCCAAAAATGACTCGAACAAGTTCTAGACCGATCCCCTCTGGACGAATGGCACCTTCACATGTTTTGATATATGGATTAGCTGTAAGTTGTATTTCTGTAATTTATGGTTTCTTTGCATTAAATGTGGTTTCTGCATTTTTTATCGCAATTGGAATTTTCTCTTATGTTATAATTTACACAGTTTGGCTAAAACGTCTTAATTCCTCAAATATTGTAATTGGTGGTATTGCAGGTAGTGCTGCAGCTTGGGCTGGATGGGCAGCTGCTACTGGTAGTATGGATTTGTTAGGATTCTTAGTTGGATTTTTGGTATTTGTTTGGACACCGTCTCATTTTTGGTGTCTTGCAATGAAAATTAAAGATGAATATGCTCAAGCAAATGTCCCTATGCTTCCAGTAGTGATTGGTATGCAAAAAACATCAAAATACATTTTAGGTAACACAATCATTTTACTTCCATTTTCATTATTGCTTGCATTCATTCCTGATGGATTGGGACTTGTTTATACTGTAATTGCTGTAATATCTGGCGGATTGATGCTTGCATATCATTACAAATTGACTAAAACTCCAACTTCTGAATTTGCCTGGAAGGCATACAAAGTTACTGCACCCTATCTTACAATTATTTTTGTAGCTGTTGCATTAGATGCAGCATTCCATATTCCTTTGTTTTAGAAATTATTTATCGACGCCTGGGAAACTAGCTTCGTAATCTTTTTCCATTACTTCTTTATTTTGTTCCTCAATTTTATCTACTTCTTTTTCAATAACTATAATCTCTATTCTTTTTTCATCTTTTGTAATCCATGCTACTTTGATGAGACCCAATATTTCTAAATCTAAAAGTATTTTGTTGAACTTGTCATTTGGAATTTCAATATCATTTTTGAGTAAAATCTTGTTAAGTTCAACATCCGTTAACGATTTTTCTTCCTTGATTTTATCAAATACTGTGTTTCGAATTGGAATTGCCATTTTTATCCGTAGAATGATTTATCCTCTGATTTTGGTACTACGTTAGATATACTTTCCTTCACACTATTATACCATTTATCAACTTCTTTAGTAATTGATGGCTTGACTTGTTTCAAACTGTTTGCAAAATCTTGACTAGAAATTTTTGATGAATTGTTCCTCATTGCATGAACTGCAGCTTCTCTACAAAGAGATGTCAAATCAGAACCTGAAAAATTTTGTGTTGCTATTGCAATTTCTTGTAAATTAACATCATTTGTTAGCGGCATTTTTTTTGTTAAAATTTTAATGATCTCTAATCTACTTTTCTCATCTGGTGGTGCTATGTACAAAGCTAAATCTAATCTGCCTGTTCTTAATAGTGAAGAATCTAAAATATCTGGTCTATTTGTAATTCCTACCACTACTACTCGTGAGGAACTCCCCTCTTCGATTTCTGTTAATATCTGACTAAGTATATTTTCTCCTGATGTCCCTTCTCCTGTTCTATTTTTTGCAAGAGAATCTATTTCATCAAAAATTACAACACATGGCGATGATGCTTTAGCTTTTCTAAAAATTTCTCTTATTGCTTTTTCAGATTCCCCCATCCATTTTGAAAGAACTTCTGGACCTCTTACTAAAATCATGTTTGCGCCAGTTTCAGTTGCAAGTGCTCTGGCAAGTAATGTCTTCCCACATCCTGGTGGTCCATAGATTAATGCTCCCTTGGGTGGTCTGATTCCCATCTTTGTAAATTTATTTGGTTCTTTCATTGCAGTAATGAGATTGTCCGTTAACGATTTTTTGACTTCATCTAATCCACCTACATCATGCCACCATACTTTAGATCTTTCAACATATACTTCCCTCATTGCAGTGGGGATTACCTCTTGCATTGCTTCGTAAAAGTCAATTAATTTAATTTGCATTGATTGTAAAACTTCAGATGAAATTCTTTCTGTTTCAAGATCTATTTCTGGTAAATACCTTCTAATTGATTTTAGTGCAGCTTCTCTACAAAGTGATTTGATATCTGCTCCAGTGTACCCATGTAATTCTAATGATAATTCTTTTAGATCCACATCATCACTTATTGGCATTCCTCTTGAATGAATTTCGAGAATCTCTAGTCGTCCTTCCTCATTTGGTACTGAAATCTCAAATTCTCTATCGAATCTTCCTGGTCTTCTAAGAGCAGGATCAACACTGTCTGGTCTATTTGTAGCTCCTAAAACAATTACATTTCCTCTATCGTTAAGACCATCCATTAATGCTAGTATTTGAGCTACTACTCTTTTTTCAACATCACCGTATGCTTCCTCTCTTTTTGGAGCGATTGCATCAATTTCATCAATGAAAATTATACTTGGAGAGTTGTCTTTAGCTTCTTTGAAAATATCTCTTAGCTTTGCTTCAGTTTCACCATAATACTTGTTCATGATTTCTGGACCATTAATTGGAAACATGTTAGCTTCTGATTCACTTGCAAGAACTTTTGCAAGTAATGTCTTTCCACATCCAGGTGGACCGTAAAGTAAAATTCCACTATGTGGCTCTATTCCTAACCTTGCAAATAACTCTGGATGTTTTAATGGTAATTCTACAATCTCTCTCATTGCTTTGACTTTACCTTCAAGTCCACCAACTTCTTCATATGTCACACGAACTTTTCTATCTATTGTAGTCTCAGTTGAAATACTGAGATTTGTAGAACGGTCAATCTTAACAACTCCTTTTGGAGTAGTCTTTGTAATTTTAAAATCCATTGAATTTCCTAAAATCATTACAGATATTTCATCACCATGAACAATTGGTAATCCTTTCAATCTATTTTTTACAAAATCTGTAAATTCTTTGTCTATCGTTGTTGAATCATTTACTGGTGTAAGTGAAATTGCTTTTGCAATTTTTGATGATACTTTTCTAATTTTTACAATGTCATTTATTGATGCCCCTACATTTTTCCTTGTTTGACCATCAACTCTGATAATGTCTGGTAATTTCTCATCTTCATCAACTGGCCAAACCACTGCACAACTAGAGCGTGAACCCATAATCTCAACAATATCTCCTGGAGAAATTTTGAGAAAATCCATTGCCTCAGGACCAATTCTGGCACGTTTTTTACCTACGTCTCTTTGTTTTGCTTCTCCAATTCTCATTTGCAAAGGCTCTTCTTTGCGTGTCAAAAAGTCACCTATTTCATGTCAACTGACATGCGGCTCATGTTGAGGACTTCAAATTCACTGACGCCCTCTGTATTTTTAATTGCATTTTCTAATGCGTCACTTTGACCTTCTTTATCTTCTAAGACAAATTCTGCTTTCAAAAATTCTAGTCCAAATGCTAATGGTTCTTTTGCATGTCTTTTCATTGACATATCTTCTGGCAATGATGTTTTGAGAGTTTCTACTAGTTTATCAAGATCTACTTCCATTCCTGTAGGTAAAATTTTTGTAATGAATAGTAATTGTGTCATTTTTCTAAGGCCCTCTCGAATTACATGCTGTACAGGTATAATTTCTTGCAGCTTCTCTGCAACTTTGACATCTCCAAATTAAATCTGCACCGCAATTTGGGCAATTGAATTTTACACATTTATCATTAGGCATAATGTGTTTGTTACAACAACTACAAGTTGGTAATGAGATACTAGATGACATAACCCGAATTTCTGTAAACATCATTTATACCTTCCTTAGAATTCAAGCACACTTTATCTCCATAATTTTTTAATCTCACTACCAATCAATGTCTGAGCAGTTTTGATCGATCCTTTCATTCCAAGTAATTTGATAATTGAACTTGTATGGAAATCAAAATCATCTTTTTCTGAAATATCTTTAGTAATTTCTGGTGTAATTGATTTGAATAATTTATTGATTGTTTGGTTATCGATTCTTTCTAAAATTTTTCTTGCAAAAATTTGTTTTTCAAATTCTTTCCCAAATCTCTCATTCCACTTTTTTTGATATTCTAAAAGGTCAGATTGATTATTTGTTTTTAGGAATTTGGAAATTGCTTGTCCTGCATAAACTCCGCCCATCCCACTAGTGAAAATACCTCCTGCTGTTGTAGGCTTGGCCTGACCTGCTGCATCTCCAACAATTATTGTTTTTCCGTCAATAAAATTTGCAATTGGTCCTTTGATCCAAATTGGAGCATAAATTTTTCTAATAATGGAATAATTTTCTTTTTCTTCTAAAATTTTATCTAATGCTTCTGCAACATTAATGCCTCTTCCTGCAACTCCTACTTTCCCTTTACCTTCATTTGATGGAATTATCCATGCAAAAAACCCTGGATATTTTTCTTGATCAAACATTACTTTGACTTGCCCTTTGTGAATCCAATCTGCATAAATTTCGTATTGAGCAGACGAAATGATTCCAGTTCTGTCTTTATGTATTAATGATGATACTCCTCTTGCATCAACAAAAATTTTACAATCTATATTTTCCTCATTTGTCCTAATCCCCGTGTCTGTAATTTCTTGAAAACTTGTTTTAACTTTGATCACTGCTCCGTTTTTTTGAGCTTGAAAAGCAATCTGTTTGTCTAACTCTCGTCTACTAATTTCAATTACTTTCTGTCTCTTTGAATTAATGTCAAAGGAATTCCCATCTGGTGCTGAAATTTGTGCTGTTTCTATCAAATGATCGAATGTCTTTCTAAATGGTATTATCCCTAATTCTTCTAATCCTGCAATACTTACCAGCCCTCCACAATGTTCAGGTGTGCCAATTTCATAGTCTTCTTCTACTACGAGAACTGAAAATCCATTTGAAGAAATCTCTCTTGCAGATAATAATCCTGCAACACTTCCTCCTGCTATTACTACATCAAAGTACACAGATTTTGTTTCTTTGTCAATTATTTAATTCAAAAGTTTTTCATTGTGCCTGTATTGTATAATGATATGGGTGACATAAAACAAGTAATTGTTGTTAGAACTGATCTTGAAATGGGTAAAGGAAAGATCGCAGCACAAGTTGGTCATGCTTGTGTCTTGGGTGCAGAACATGTGAGAAAATCCCATCCTGAATGGTATGAACAATGGTGGGGAGGTCAAGAAAAAGTTGTTCTAAAGGTTTCAGGAATAAAAGATTTGCAAGAAGTAAAAAGACATGCAATTGATTTGAATCTTCCTTGGTCTGAAGTAACTGATGCTGGTCATACTCAGATATCTCCTGGAACCACAACTTGTATTTCAATTGGACCTGCCCCTGAAAACTTAATTGATAAAATTACTGGGGATCTTAAACTATTGTAATTCTCTTGGAATAAGATATAACAAGGCTCACTGTTTTTTTTAACATGAAAAAGAAAGGAATTACTGTTGTTGTATTTTTTGGATTTATTTTACTATCTTCAACTGTACTGATTAGTTTACCTGGAATTCTTCCATCTGAGGATTCTTCTGAATTAACTATAACTGGAACTCCTGCTGATAATTATAATGATGATGAACGTGCTCAATTTTGTGGTTCTAGTATTGCAAAATCCACAGAATTTATTCAAGAGTTTTCAATTCCGACATTTTGTACAAACCCATTAGCAATTGTTGCTGATTATGATGGAAATGTTTGGTTTACTGAAACTAATACTGGTAATCTGGGAAAATTTGATCCTGTCACTGAAACATTTACTGAATATGAAAATCCAACATGGCCTGAAGGAACGCGTTCTATGATGTGGGGAATTGATTATGGCCCTGATGGTTCTGTTTGGTTTACTGATGAGGCTTATGATTCTGTATGGAAATTTTCAAGTCTTGATGAAACATACATGCGATTGGCATATCCTAATGAAGGAAATTCTTTACCTCAAAGACTCCAAATTGATGGTTCTAAAATAATAATAAATGATTTTACAGGAAACAAACTAACATTATTGGATCCTACTCAATCTAAAGATGATGTAAATTATATCAGTATCCCATCACCTATTGATAATTCTGTAACTGCAGATTTTGCTATAGATGAGAATGATAACATCTGGTATACTAATTGGTTGTATCAACAAGGTGGGGTTTTGATTAAATTTAATCAAAGTGGTTATCTTGACTCTGTTGCAAGTACCGCTGAACAGTTTCTTCCCTTACTTGATTTTATAACAATTTACGAATTGCCCCGAACTTTACTAACTCCAAATGGTACTGCCATATCTAATGATGGAACCATTTGGTTAGCCGATACTACTTCATCATCATTTTTTAATTTTGATCCAATCACAAAAGAATTCACTCAATATGTTACAGCAGATCCTATTTTAGAAACATATGGAAATCAAACTGGAATTGTTAAATCTCCTATTTCTAGACCTTATTGGATTGATACTGATGAACAAGGACGTCTAGTTTTTAATGCACAAACTGCAAATAATATCTCTATAATGGATCCTAAATTACAATCCCTTGTAGAATATCAAATCCCATCAAAGAATCCTAACTGGGGTGATTGTACTTCTGCTGCTGGTATTGTGATGGATAATTGTGGATTGGCACAATCTTTTGATTTTGCTATTAGTGGTGAAAAAATTTGGTTTACTGAATGGGTTGAAAACAATATTGGTGTGGTTGATACTTCCCTTTCATTACCTCTTGAGATACAAATGGAAACTAATTCTATTGCTTTAACTCCTGGAGAATCAAAAGAATTCAAATTTATTATATCTCCTGACACTGAAAAAGATTTGTTGGATGTATCTTTAATTCTCAATACTACACATGACTTTCTTACTGTCTCTCTTGACTCTGATATTACTGAAATTTCCCAATTGAATTATGATACTCCTCAATCAATTCATATCAATATTTCAGCTAGTGAGGATGCCGTTTCCGGAATTTATAAAATACTTCTTGGTGCACAGCTACCTGATGTTGCCATAAGTAAATTCATTACAGTGACTATAGAGTGATACCTGATTTAGATTCTCAGATTGGAATTTCTGTTTACAGTACAGGGTTTCTTGGAATTGGAGGAAAAATTAGAATTACTCCTGAAGATTTTCATGTATCTGAAAAAATTTCTGCAAAATCTCAAAACTCAATTAATGACAAGGAAGGTTATGCTGTATACAAATTAAAAAAGAAAAAAATTGATACTAATCATGCCCTATCTGATATCTTTAGAAAAAAAGGTATTAGATTAAAGTCACTTGGATTAAAAGATGCATCTGCAATTACTGAACAATTTGTTTGTTCAGGAAATAAAGGAAAAGCCATTGAGAACTATTCTACTGAAAAATATTCTCTTGAAAAAATTGGACATGTAAAAAAACCATTATCAAAAAAAGATATGATTGGAAATCATTTTAAAATTAAAATTTCTGAATGTGCTGAGGGGCTATCCTCCTTTTCTGAATATGAAAAAATTCTGAATTTTTATGGTTATCAAAGATTTGGTTCAAAAAGACCTGTTACCCATCTAATTGGAAAGGCAATTCTACAAAGAGATTTTTCAAAAGCAGTTGATTTGATTTTGGCATTTACATCAAGTTATGATTCTAAAGAGAATACTGAGATTAGAGAAAAATTAACTGACAAGGAAAATTACAAAAAATATTTTGACATGGTTCCATTTCAAATGGATATTGAAAGAATTGTTTTAAAAGAAATGATTGAACATGATGATTCTTTCAAGGCAATACGTGCAATTCCACTATCTTTGAGAAGATTTTATGTTCAGGCATATCAATCTTTTATCTTCAATCAATCACTCAGTTTAGCTTTTTCTGACGGTGAAAATCTATTTGAAGCAAATTCTGGTGATGTTTGTTTTGATTTTAAAGGAATAATTGGAAAATTTGTACATGGACTGGAACAAAAACTTGCATTACCTTTTGTTGGATATTCATATTACAAAAAAACAAGATTTGATTATCAAATATCTAAAATATTACAACAAGAAGAAATCACTCCTAAAGATTTTTTCATAAAAGAAATGCAAGAAGTTAGTAGTGAAGGTGGTTTTAGACAAGCTGCTATTCATTGCACTAATTATTCATCTAATCATGATGTTGTAGAGTTTTCATTATCTCGTGGATCTTTTGCAACAATTCTGTTAAGAGAAATAATGAAACCTACAGATCCTATTAGTGCTGGTTTTTGATTTTTTTGAATGTCTTTATGTTATTGTGATACTCTATTTTCTTTTGATAATTCTTGTTGATATGCCAACACCAATTATGATAATCCCTGTGATTGCTATTTGAATCCCATATGTTATCCATTCTGGATTAGAATACATGAATGATTTTTCTGGTCCAACCATTGATAATCCTTGAAGATGAAAAATTACCCCTAGAATTAAAATAATAATTCCTGATGCAATAGCACAACTAGAAATTTTCATTGTTTTATCATTTTTTAGGTAGTAAAAAAACAAATTAAATCTTAAAATTCGGTCAATGATTTTTTAAATTATGGAAAAAATGCGTGCAATGGTACTCTCAGAATGTGCCAAAATTGAAACAAATCCTTTGAAATTAACTACTATTGATAGACATGAAATTAAACGTCCAAATGAAATTTTATTAAAAATTGAAGCCTGTGGCGTCTGTCATTCTCAACTTCATGGAATTGAAGGCGATTGGCAAGATATTGGAATTCCTCCTTGTTTACCCACAGTTCCTGGTCATGAAGTGGTTGGGAAAATAATTGAAATCGGTGATGGCGTTACAAAATTCAAAGTTGGTGATAGGGCAGGAATTACTCCTTTGCTTGAGGCATGTCAAAAATGTCAATACTGTTTAGATGGAAAAGAATACCTTTGTGAATCCTCTATTATTACTGGCGAATCTTTCAAAGGAGGTTATACTGAATACATTACAGTTCATGAGAGTTTTGCAACATTAATTCCCAATACAATGAAAGCAGAATATGCTGCACCTTTGTTTTGTGCTGGAATTACTGCATACAAAGCAGTTAAAGCTGCAGAGCCAAAACAACATAAAAAAATAGGAATTTTTGGAATTGGTGGAGTAGGGCATATGGCAATACAGTTTGCCAAAGTTGAAAACTGTGATGTAATTGCTTTTTCTCGAACCCAAAATCATCTTGATGTTGCAAAAAGATTAGGTGCCGTTGATACAATAAAATTTTTAGAAAATCAAGAAGAATTTCTTAAAATTCTAAAAGAAAAACATGGTACACTTGATGCTGCAATTGTATTTGCTCCTGCAGATATTGTTACTGATGCTGCTATAAAATCTGTAAAAAAAGGTGGTTTAATTGTAATTGCAACAGTTGGAGAAAATCCATCATTTCTTGCATTTGAAGAAAAAACAATTAGAGGTACATTGATTGGTTCTACCGCAGATATGGAACAAGTAATCAAAATCTGTGATGAAAAAAATATTGAAGTTATTACTCAGACATTTCCCTTAGAGAATGCAAATGATGCCCTCAAAAAATTAAAAAATTCTGAAATTGAAGCTAGAGCGGTGTTAATTCCTTGATTCTGAGTTCAAAAATTTGTGAGATTGATCATTCATGAATTGTAAACGATGTCATCATACAGATGAAATTCACATGTTAAATGAGAATAGTACATCCCTAATCAAAGCTGGAAAATGTAATGTTCCAAATTGTACTTGTTCCCAATATTTAGATCCAATTAGTACCATTGATGAAGATTTATTGTAATTGTCATCTCTAAACATTATAGATTAGAATTAGGCGTGATCATGCTTAACTAAATCAAATCCCCGAGTTTCTAATATGGTGTTTTATTCAGTAAAAGCAAAATACATTGAAGAAAAACTTGACGAGTTTTATCAGAAACTAATTGATGGTACAATTCAGAATCAAAAACCAGATGGAAATGAAATTGTAAATTCTATGAAGCGTGCAAAAATAACTGCACCAAATACAATTCAATGGTCTGAAATGTGTTTTTGTCCTACTCCACTAAAGCACGAACAGGAAACTGTGTATGATCACTATCTTACTAATTTTGAAACCACAGTCCTTGACGATTATGTAGAATTTGATGGTGAATCATTTTTTACATTTTTAGAAAGAGATTCTAACAAAACCTAATCCTGAAAAATAACCCACTTCCTAAATACTTGAAATTCCTATAGGATATAATGGGAAAACGAACACTTTGGTGTATTGTTAAGTTTCATGAGTTGTGTGTAGGTGATTGTGAATGTTCTTGTCACGAACCACCTACAAAACTATCTGGTGGATTCTAGAATGATGTGAAGTCTGTAGTAACAATTCATATATCAAAATTTTCTTAGATAATTATGGATAAACACAAACCTTCCGATGAAATGTTAAAAGAGTTAGATGATATATTATCAAAAATAAATGCAATGGAAATTGTTGCATCCGATGATTATCAAAAAAATTCAATTAAAATTATGAGAAAATTAGTTGAAGGACAAATGCATTCAATCAATGAGTTTGGGCATTTAAAAAAAGCAATTGATTTGTTAACTTTAGAATTGTTTAATGTTCAAAATAAAATCAAGAGTTAACTTTAGTATAGTTACTTCCACAACTATTGCATCTATACTGCGTTGCTTTTTCAAGAACTTTTTCTAATCTCATCTCCGCATCACAATTTGGACAAGAAATTTTTCCAGAATTTTTAACAGTGTAATTTGGTTTTGTTTTTACAAAGTCATCTGAATTACAAATGGGTTTGTAACGAGTTTTGATTTTTTCGAGAATATTTTTTCTATATTGTTTATCTGATTCAAACAATGGCAAAATTGCAAGATATATTGATTTTTCTGAAATTGATTCTTTAATCCAGCATTTAAAATTTGGATGTTGTGTGAAAAAAGACAATTCTTCAGTCTTTTCACAATCCCCTACATAGATAATGTTGAATTTGTCTTGGTCTCTGGACATTATTAAAAATACCACTTTTTCCATTGGCGGTCCCCATTCACTTAATGGAATAGGGCCAAGAAACTCATATTGTAAAATTTGAATGCTCAATGAAGGTATTTTCGTGTACTTTCTTTTCTTTTTTTCGAAAATCCCTCTACAATGGATCTATTTGATCGTAAAATGAAAACTTGAAAAGATTAAATTCTGGAATAATGGGTTTTCTATAAATGAAAGACCCTCATAATCATGCAAAAGTAGGATATTCTATGATTGTAGTTTCAGCTAGTCTTGCAGCCATTGCACTGATTGCATTGGCAATTGGAGGCGATGTATTATTTGCTGATAATATCCAAAGAGACAATACTGCACATTTCAATGAGTGTAAAGCAAATGATTTTCAGACGGCTGATTGTGAAAAATACTGGGATCGAATTAATAACAAAACTTCAGGAATTTATGTAGATTTACCTGAATAATTAGTAGCCATTTCCAAAATCTTCTAACTTGTTTTGATTTTTTGTTAATCTATTCATTGCATAAAATGCTCCTCCTACAATCCCTGCTTGATAAAACGTATACAAGAAAACTCCTGATGATGTAGGATCTGATTTTGTGAAACTTAGTACTAACATTGTAAAGAATACAAATGTTCCAGCACATGTAACTACTCTGTCTAAAACTCCTGAATTCATCCCTACTATTCTTCTAGTAGCTGCTGCCATCAATGCAATACTGGTAATGATGAGAAAAGTTGCTCCTCCATTTGATATCACAAATGAATTTGCCCATGCAACAAGACCTCCATCTAATATTGAAACATCTGGCATTATGCTGCCTCCATTGATTGCAAAATTTACTGAACTGAACATTCCCCCCATTACAAAGAAAAATAAGAAAATCTTCACAATTGATCGTTTTATGGGACTACGAATTTCTGATGGCTTTACAGCTCTTTCTGTAATTCTAGTTCCATAAAGAAATCCTACTGCCATGGCAGGAATGAACATGATGTTGATCAAAATAGGTGATTCTTTGTTTATCGCATCAATTTGTGGATGGAAAATAAGGAATAAAACTACTGCAGCTAATGCTGATGACCCAAATAAAATCAATCCAAGGTATTTGTGTTCATTAGATTGGAATGATCCTTCCCAATTGTACATTTTGAATCCTCTTGGGGAAATCATTAAAGCCTGAGTTAGGAAATCATTTGGTCAAATAATCAATTTTTATTGTGTATGTGCATTTCAGACCATCAAATTTTAGATATTTTTATTTTTAATATTGTATATCCTAATTTTGGATATGATATCAGGTAATTTATTCATCAAAAATGATTAAACTATTCAAAAATTTGTCTTCATTTCAAATATTCTGATATTTTATACATCTACACTAGAAAAATAAAGAACCTATTGTATGGTTATTTTGTGACTGAAATTTCTGATGAAGATAAAGAACGAATAAGTCTATTACAATTAATTTCAAGTTCAAAAAATGAATTTAAGAATCTCACATTAGATCAATTAAGTAGATTGGAGCAATTAATTGAAAAAAAAGATTACAGTCATGATAAAAAAGCACACAAATCTAAAGTTAAATTATTAAAAAGAATTAATGTACGAATTTATGAATTAACCGAAGGACGAGGAATTTGGGGTTAATCTAATTAGATACAAATATCCTAAATTACATGATTAATTATGGAAAATCATCTTTCTTCTGAAACAAGCCCGTATTTGTTACAACATGTAAACAATCCTGTTGACTGGTATGGGTGGAATGATGTTTCATTAAAAAAAGCTAAAGATGAAAACAAACCCATTTTTCTTAGTATTGGATATAGTGCATGTCATTGGTGTCATGTAATGGCTCATGAATCATTTGAAAATGAAGATGTTGCAAAATTCATGAATGAAAATTTTGTTAATATCAAAGTTGACCGAGAAGAAAGACCTGACATTGATGATATTTATCAAAAAGTTTGTCAGATAGCAACCGGTCAAGGTGGTTGGCCATTGAGTATTTTTCTTACTCCTGATCAAAAACCATTCTATGTTGGAACTTATTTTCCAGTTTTGGATACATATGGCCGTCCGGGGTTTGGTAGTATTTGTCGACAACTCTCTCAAGCATGGAAAGAAAAACCAAAAGATATTGCAAAGTCCGCAGAAAAATTTCTTGATAAATTACAAAAAACAGAAACTCTGACGACTCCATCAAAACTAGAGCGAATAATTCTTGATGAGGCTGCTATGAATCTGTTTCAATTAGGTGATTCTACATATGGTGGATTTGGTGCTGCCCCAAAATTCCCAAATGCTGCAAATATTTCATTTCTATTTCATTATGCAAAACTTTCAGGACATGCCAAATTTACTGAGTTTGGGCTTAAAACCCTCAAAAAAATGGCAAATGGTGGAATTTTTGATCAGATTGGTGGTGGTTTTCATCGGTATTCTACTGATAGTAAATGGTTGGTTCCTCATTTTGAAAAAATGCTTTATGACAATGCTCTGATTCCTGTTAATTATGCTGAAGCATTTCAGATAACTAAAGATCCCTTCTATCTTAATGTCATGCAAAAAACTCTTGACTTTGTTTTACGTGAGATGACTTCTTCTGAGGGTGGATTTTATTCAGCATATGATGCAGATTCTGAAGGTGTTGAAGGAAAATTCTATGTTTGGTCTAAAAAACAAATCAAAGAAATCCTTGGTGAACATGCTGATATTTTTTGTTTGTTTTATGATGTCACTGATGGTGGAAATTGGGAAGGAAGTAATATTTTATGTAATAATTTGAACCTCTCAACTGTTGCCTTTAATTTTGGAATTACAGAACAAAAGGTTCAAGAAATTCTAACTTCTTGTTCTAAAAAATTATTAAAAGTACGTTCAACTAGAATTTCTCCTGGGTTGGATGACAAGATTCTTGTTTCTTGGAATTCTTTGATGATTACAGCATTTGCAAAAGGATATTGTGTAACTAATAATGTAAATTATCTTAATGCAGCAATTAATTGCATTTCTTTTATCGAAAACAATCTTTTTGAAAATGGAAAATTATTACGAACTTACAAAAATGGAACTGCAAAAATTGATGGATATCTTGAAGACTATTCTTATTTTATTAATGCATTACTTGATGTATTTGAAATTAAACCTGATTTAAAATATCTTCAATTGGCTTTGAAATTGGGTCATCATTTAGTAAATCATTTTTGGGATTCGTCTAACAATAGTTTCTTTATGACTTCTGATGCCCATGAAAAATTAATCATTAGACCGAAAAGTAATTATGATTTATCTTTACCTTCTGGAAATTCTGTTTCGTCTTTTGTAATGTTGAGATTGTATCATCTTTCGCAAGAACAAAAATTTCTTGAAATTACTACAAAAATTTTGGAATCTCAGGCACAAATGGCTGCAGAAAATCCTTTTGGATTTGGATATTTATTAAATACTCTTGCCATCTACTTGGAAAAACCTGTAGAGATTACTATTGTTAATACTGAAAATTCTGATATCTGTAAATTACTTTTTGAAACTTATTTGCCTAATTCATTCAGGGTTGCAATTGATGATAATTCACAATTAGAAACATTATCTGAATTCCCTTTCTTTGTTGGTAAGGAATTTAATTCTAAAACCTCTGTCTTTATTTGTAAAAATTTTTCATGTTCTTTACCTTTGAAAACTGTTGATGAAATAAATTCTACTCTCTAATTCTTTTTCAAATTTACTGAAATTATTTCTCCAACTTGTGGTCTACCCATGTTGTCGTATCTTGATTTTGGCATTGCCATTGTGATCTGTGTTTGTTGATATGATTTGATATTCACTGTTGGTTGAGCTTGCAATATTGCTTCTAATAATGGCATTACTTGCTCTTTAGTTTCTGAATCTAATTTCTTTGCAACATTTTCTATTATCATTTGTTTTTGAGAAATTGGTTCAGTTGAGACATTTTCAACTAATGTTAATTGGATCATTTGTCCATTGTCCACTATTTGTGTGATTTTGAAGTCATTTGTTGCTGACAATGTTCTGATATTTTTTTTAGATGATTTATCTCTAACGAATTGAGAAATATAATACCGTAACTGCAGTAATAATTGCAGATGTTACTCCTAAATAAAAAATAATTTTACTGCCATCAATTTTCATAAATCAATTCAACTTTAATCGAAATTTAAACTGTATTGATTTTTTAATTTGTTTCTGATAAAATGGCATAAAATTTTCAAAGTATCATTTATGAATTATTTTCTTTGTCTTCGTTAAATTCTTCTTTTGTTTGTGTTGTTCCAGGCTCTAAAATTGATTTTTTGATTAGAGGTGCTCTTTCTTTCATTATTTCATTGAATTCCTTCACATCTTCTAGATTTGGTGTTTGTTGTTGATTTTGGTATGCTTGTAGAAATCCTGCATATACACATCCTGTAATTATGCCAAATGCTGTATCTGCGATTGAATCTACTTCTGGAATAAAATTTTCTGCAATTTGTCTGTATGATTCTGACTCACTGATGTAATAGTCCACTAAACTATCAATGAACTCTTTGTTTTCTTTGGAAATTGCCATTATTTTTTCTTGACTTGCTAGTTATTTAATTGTCTTTGAAAAACTGTTTATTTGTTCATAGATTATTTTGAAATATCTTGTGGAAATTAGATCCTGATGAAGAATATTTTCGTATCTATGATTCTAAAAAATTGATTGCTGGGTATTTTGATCCTGATTATGGAGATATTTTTCCTAAAGAAAACTCTGAACAAATTATTTCATTGATGCAAAAAAATCATGATCTAATTTTGGGTGGGATGTTAATGATTCCTTTAGTGAAATTTCGTTTGTTTGATACTGATTTGGACACTATTCTATCTAATGTGCAAGAAAATGTATCGCGTGTTTCTGAACATTTACAAAAATGGAATAAATTTATTTTTGATACAAAAATTCAATCTCATTCTATTAGAATATCCCATACTGATCAAGATATGCTTACAATTACTTTTCCAATAACATTCTCTAAACCTACTCCACTTGAAAAAAAACAATTAGCTCTAGAACTTTCTTTTACTTTGAATTTATTACAGAAATTAGATTTATTGTGATCTTATTTGTTATTCATAATTTTTGAATTTTTTCAGTTATGGTAAGTGCTCAATCTTCCATTTTTGAGCCTCATTAATACAATTAAACCACTCTACTTCATTTTCATCTGAATCAAATTCATCTGAATCATTTTTAAATTCAGTACTGCATTGATTTTTCATATTTTCTGCAATTTGTATGACTCGTTGTGTAAGTCCACTTTGTGGTGCATCAAATTTTTCTGGGTCATCATAATTCTTTATTCCTGTTTTTGCAGAATAAAATTCAACTAGCCCCAACATTTCATATTCTAATGACTCTTGAAATTGTGTATCTGAACGAATCTTTGCTGATTCATCCCCTGTCTGAATCCATTTAATAAATTCTGAATCACTTTCTAACTGTGTTATTGATGATATTTTTAACAAATCTACTGAACTTTTGAATAGATCTGGTGGTGATAGTTCATCATATTTTGAAATTATTTTTTCAAATTCCTTTAGATGTGTTTCATAAAATTTCAATAACTCTTCTTTTGTCATGTCTCCTTCTTCCCATCTAATTTTTTCAGAATAGAATTTTGTTTGTAATTCTTTTACTTCTTCTTGAATTTGTTCTAATTCAACTCCGAATTGTAATCCTTTTTGTTTTGTTTGATCAACAGAATAATTATAAATTGCAATTGCCCCAATAATTGAAACAAATATTGCAACAATTATGATATTTTGAATTTTTTTCTTTTTCAAAGGTAATCCAAATAATCGCCATTTTCGTCTAATTTTAGTTCAATTGTAAACTCAGTTCCGCTGATAAATGAGTCATTTCGTGTTGTTCTTACTCTTCCTATGACTAACTCATATGGCCAAATTTCAACTACTATTGCCCCTACTTTTGCAGTTGGTGTTTCTGTTAGAACTATATCTTCTCGTTTAATTCCATGTTTTTCTAACATTAAGAGCGTGTGATCTACTAATGGTTGAGGATTATTGTAATTGAGTACCCAAACTGTTCCTTCATAATCTATTTTTTGCAATTTGAAACATTTCTAAATTCCCTCATATAACAATTATTCGGGGGTAATCACATTGAGTGTCATTGTGCTAACAACTCTTGAAAGTTTTCTAATGACTGCTATTGTTTTTTCAAAATCATCTTGAGTTTCTGTTTGAATTTCGGCAATGACATCATATGCTCCAAATGTAAGGTATGAACTAGTGATATTCTGCATTTGTTTTAATTCATCTACAACATATTCTTCAGCGCCCAGATCACAATTTAATAAAATGAATCCCTTATGCATTATTTTTTCTTGTTATAATTAACAAAGTTCAGGTCTTTAAGTTTTACAGTTTTTACCATCTACTACGTCCGCCGTAGCTATTTTTTCCATCTCTGTCTCCTTTTCTTCTACTTCCTCTATCATCTCTTGAATTCCTTCCTCCGGATCTTCCATATCCTCCGCCTCCGGATCTTCCATATCCTCCAGAACGGCCACCTCCTCTAGAATAATTTGATCTTGATTGACCGCCAAATCTTCTTGATGGCATTTGTCTTTTTAGTGGGTCTGGAATTGAAATTTGAATTCCCATTTCTTCATTTAAATCCCTTAGGGGAACTTTGATTTGACGTTTAATTAAATTCCAATCCCCTACTGATGAATATGACACAAATGTAATTGCTCTACCTTCTGCTCCTGCTCTGGCGGTTCTTCCGATTCTATGGAAATATGCCATCTCTACATTTGGAACATCATAATTAATTACTAATTCTACTCTTGGTACATCTATACCTCTAGATGCTACATCTGTTGCAACCAAAATATCTGCTTTACCACTTCTGAATTTTCCCATGGATTGTTCTCTTCTATGTTGTGACATATCTCCCTCAATTGCAACTGCATCAAATTTTTCTTGATGAAGGAATTTTGCAACATCTCTGGTTCTATACTTTGTTGAACAAAATACGATGGATTGTCCTTTAATTGGTTTGATAAAATCAATTAGATACTTGAATTTGTCTCTATCTTTAATTACTAAAAATGATTGGTCTATTCCTTCTCCACTAAGATCATCTGCATCCAAAAGAAATTGTTTTGGATTAGTAAGATATTCTTCTGACAATCTTAGAATTTCAGTTGGCATTGTTGCTGAAAACAATGACATTACTCTATCTTCTGGTGCTAAATCTAAAATAAATGAAATATCATCTACAAATCCCATATCTAACATTGTATCTGCTTCGTCTAGAACAATATGGGAAATATCTCTGAGCTCTATTGATCCTCTTTTGAGATGATCAATTAATCTGCCTGGGGTTGCAACAACTATCTCTACCCCTCTCCTTAATGCATCTAATTGAACTCCCATTCCTTGTCCTCCATAAACTGTTGCTACTTTGATTTTTGTATGCTTGGCAAATTTTTTAATTTCCTCTGTGATTTGCATTGCCAACTCTCTTGTTGGTGCCATGATTAACCCCTGAATTCCATTCCTTGGTTGAATCTCTTGTAACATTGCTAATGCAAATGCTGCAGTTTTTCCAGAACCTGTATGTGCTTGTCCTACAACATCTCTGCCGGTAAGTAGTACTGGAATTACTGCCTCTTGAATTGGAAATGCTTCCTCGAATCCTTGATCTGTGATTCCTTTCAGTATGTCCTCGTTTAATCCTAAATCTTGAAATTTTGTCATTTTGTTTTCTTCTCTTAAGCAATGACGAAAAGCTTCATTGCTTGCTCGTCATTATTCCGATATCCCGTGTGTCTAAAAAGGTCTAATAAACGCTTGTTCCTTAGATGTAAATTTTTGAAATTACTTGGTATTTCATATCATTTGACTTAAAATCAACTGAATTTATTTGAAAAAATTGCATACTTCATATCTATCAAATAATTTGAACAAAATTTTTAGAGAATTAAAAAAGCCAATGACGGGATCCGAACCCACGACCTACTGATTACAAATCAGTTGCTCTAACCAGGCTGAGCTACATTGGCACAAAATGAAATGAGCTTTTTCAGGTTTAAAATGTTACTTGAGAATTGATTTAACTAATACTTTTTAGTAAATTCCCCATTTAACCGTCAGTTTATAATATTGCCCTTTTTTGATACCTATTATGCGATACATCGAGCCTACTAGAGTCAAGGTATTGATGATGATGTTTTTCGCAACTGGCGCCATTGGAATTCTCATTGGGTTGTCTGGAATCACTCCTGCCAACTTCAAAATTATGATTACTTTCATGGGTGTGATAAATATTGGATTGGGTGCATTTTTCTCATTTCTCTTATTGACTCAAATACGAAAAGCACCAGACAAAAGAAAGAAGAAAAAACATCGTGACTAATTAATTTTGTAAAAGTTTGAAGTAGAATTATAATAAATGGAAATTATTCCCGTTTATTAAAATATAAATAATATTTTCCTTTCATCAATTCAGAAATGTTAGACTTAGTTGCAAAGAATCTATTTCTTACAAAAGGTAAAGGAGTTCATGAAGATCGATTGACTAGTTTTGAATATGCATTAAGGGATGCTGGAATTGCAGGAACTAATCTTGTATTAATTTCGAGTATTTTTCCACCAGAAGCAAAATTGATTTCTAGAAAAGAAGGTTTGAAAAAAATCCATCCTGGACAAATTCTCTTTACAATTTATTCAAAAAATCAAACTAAGGAACCACATAGAATGTGTTCTGCTTCTGTAGGTATTGCACAACCAAAAGACTCGAAAAGATATGGGTATCTTTCTGAATACGAATCATTTGGTCAAAATGAAACTCAGGCTGGCGACTATGCTGAAGATATTGCAGCACAAATGCTTGCATCTTCATTAGGTATTCCATTTGATGTCGATAAGAACTGGGATGAAAAAAGACAACAATGGTCAATTTCGGGTCAAATTTACAATACCCATAATGTCACTCAATCCACACGAGGTGACAAAAATGGAAAATGGACTACTGTCTTTGCTGCAGCAGTACTTTTGTTATAATTATTTTTTATATCCTTTGAGAAAGAACATTGCAGCAGCTATTGCAATTATTGAAATTATGATTACTATTATTGTAGATTCATCAAATTCCATTTTAGGTTGTATTGTTGATTCATCCCCTAACAAAAATTTTAATTTTTCTTTACTAACTGATGACTCATTTCCAAAAATGTATTTTCCTTGTATTGTTTGTCCTTCTTGAGGGTCAAAAATCCATCCTTCTTTTGAAATATCTGTGGGAATTTTTTCGTTATCAATAATTTGTGTTGGCACAATGTTCCCATTGATATTTGAAATTTCTTCATTTTCTGGTGATAAAATAATTATTTGAATAATTGAATTAATTGGATAGAACCCTGATGAAAAATAACCTGATCTAGTAATTTTTTCTGTTTTGAGAAAATCTAATGGACTGACTTCTGAAATTGTCTCTGCACTGTTTGGATAATCTATTGATACTCTTAGCTGTACAAGTGATTTTGAATCTAATGGTATTAATGAAAATAGGACTTCTGTATTTTCTTCAAATGACAAATCCTTTGCAATATTGTAAAATCCTCCATTATCTGTGATTGATTTTGAAATGAGTGTGGATGAAATTTTCTCATATATGGAATTTGTATCTTCCATAGGCATTGTGTATACTCCTGAAATTACTACTTTATCTGATTCTCCAGATAATGCAAGTATATTGTTTGATTCATCTCCTGTATGGATGTATATTGAATGAAATTTAGCATCAGTGCCTAACACTTGATTAATTTCATCAATGTATGCTCCCGTGATTTCTTTTGTTGAATTTTGAACTGCGTTAATTCCTTTATCTGCAGGATCTCTTATGACATTAATTAGAATACATGATTGATCAACAACTCCCAAAACACATTGTTCTTGATTGGTGACAAAAATTGATTGAATTTCATTATTTTCTCTAATTTTTTGTTCAAGTTCTACTGGAATTTTTATATCTTGAATATCTGTACTTTGTAAAATTATTGATGCTGTAACATTTTGAGATGTATTTTTATCTATTTTTATTTGTGCAATCTCATGAAATGCTGCAAGCTCAATTTCTTGTGCATATGCATAATTTGATGAAATTACAATTAATGAAATTAATGCCAAAAATAATAAACCATTTCTCATAAGATTTCCCTCAGTCATGAAATTATTAACTTTGCTCTTCCTTTGTATGTTTTAATGACTTGATTAATTTTCTAAAATCCTCCCACCGAGTAGCTAATATTCTCATTTAACTATCAATCCTTTAACCTTGGCATTAATTCCATTCTTAGTTGAGATTTTTCAAGATCCTATTTTTTCAATAATCACAATATTGGGTGCATTTGGGATTGGATTATTTCAAGGAATAATTTTGGGAAGGGCGATCCTTGTTAGATTTCCACGATTACAAAATCATGTCAAAACAGTATCTGTATCTCTATTTGTAATATTTTTAATAAATGCAATTTTGAGTGTTCCGCGTTTTGCATCTCCTGAAAAAATTGATCTTTCTAGTTTACTTACAAGTGGTTCTACTGAAGCAGCGTCTATCCTGTTTTTGATATTTGGAATGAATACTGGATTTCTAACAGTACTTGCTATTTCTGTTACTGTGATGACTTTTGTTCTATTGAAATTTACTCATCTAAATGGAATTGTAAAATCATTTGTCTTTTTCTTTAGCGTACTTTTATTGATATTTACCGCAATTAGCAGATTTACAGATCTAACTCCTAGTACATTTGAGGTCTTATTGTATTTCCTTTATCAGTTAGGAATTACTATTGGAATCTTGATAGGCACCATTAGAAAAATTAAACCAAAAAAACTAGATTTGAAATAATTTCAAAGGTTTAAATCAGATATTTCTTGATTGTGACTTGACATCGAATTCAAACCGTTCGGGGGACAAGCTGGCAGTCCATGCGTTGGACTGTCAGCCCCATTAATTATTAATTTAATGATGATAGTGTTTTTACTTGTTCTTTGATATAATCAAAACCTTCTTGCCAAAATTTTGGTGATCTTATATCAAACCCATATTCTGAAAGTAATTTTTCTGGTTTTTGTGAACCCCCTGCTGCAAGAATGTTGATGTATGATGGAACAAAATCTTTTCCTTCTTTCTTATATCTTTGAAATAATGATAATGCAAGTAAATTCCCAAAAGAGTATGCATAACAATAAAACGGTGTGTGGTAAAAATGTGGGATGCAACTCCACTCTATAGCAAAGTCATCTGTAATGTTAACCGAATTCCCAAATTGTTCTTTCAAGTTTTGTAGATATGTTTTTGAAATTTCATCTATTGTAGTTCCATTACCGATTTGTTTGTGAGCGTCAACTTCAAAAATTGTGAAAAATGATTGTCTGAGAATTGTTGCATACAAGTCATCAATTTTTTCTGATAACATTATTTTCTTTTCATTATCTGAAATTTTATCTGATAAATTATCGTATAGTAATAATTCTGAAAAAGTAGATGCTGTTTCTGCTAGTGGTAATGGTGCATCTTGAACTAGAATTGATTTGTTTTGTGCTGCTTGACTATGTACTGCATGACCTAGTTCATGAGCTAATGTAAATACGTCTCTTGATTTTCCTGTAAAATTGACTAGTACAAATGGTGTTATTTTTGGAGTTAAAGTACTACAAAATGCTCCGTCTCTCTTCCCTTGTCTTATTGCTGAGTCTATATGATTTTCATTGAATACTTTACGTGCATACTCTTCTAAAACCCCACTAAATTTTCCAAGTGATTCAAAAACTAGTTTGACTGATTTATTGTAAGTATAATTTTTTTCTTTAATATTTGCAGCAGCAGGTGCATAAACATCATATCTTCGTAATTTTTTCATTTTCAACATCTTTGCTTTTTGAGTAAAGAATTTTTGAAAAACAGGGGAATTTTTTTTACAAATAGAAAGAAGTGACTCTATAGTTTTATCATCAACATCATTTCCAATATTTCTCATGGATATTGGACTATCATAACCTCTAATCTCAATCCCTTCGTCTCTCCAATTAAGAACAATATTTTGATAAATTTCTCCAATCACTCCTTTGTTATCCGTATATTTTGTAAGAATAGTCTTGTATGCTGTTTCTCGAATCTTTGAGTTTGTACTTCGAACAAAATTTGTAAGTTCTTCCCTTGTCATTGTTTTATTTTTATTTCCAATCTTCATTTGATATTCAAATGCATTAGTTATCTTATCATACAATTTTACAAGTGCAGAAATTCCTGTTACATCTAATGTATTGATAATTCGTTCTTCAGGTTCTGAAAGTGAATATTTTGCAAATAATCTTTTGTGTGCTAAATATTCTCTTAACTCTCCCGTATTTTCCATGAGTCGTTTTGCATTTTTTTCATCTACTTGAGTTTTCCACCATAAATCAAAAAATAAAATCTTGTTTGAAATTTCAGATCCAAGTTTTGACATTTTAGTCATTAGCGATGTCGCTTCATCTGATTGTGTATCTGAAGAATATGATAACGATGCATATCCTCCTATTTTACTCATATTTTCAGAAATTTTCTCTACTTGTTGTAAAATATCTTTAAATTCTTTTGATGTTATTTTTGGCTTCAATTTTGATTTAATTTTTTCAAATTTAATTGCCTGTTTTTCTAATTCTTGAATTTGTTTTTGAAATGCAACACTTTTTGGGTTTTTTGCTAATTCTGAAAGGTCCCATCCGCCCAATTGAAATTCAGACATATCTCTCCCCTTTTTTTGACTATTAAAAAATCAATAGTACTCTTCATGAATATAACACCACTTCCAAATGTCTCCTGGAATTGCTTTCATAACTGGATGCCCTGTTTCTTTATGATGTTTTGTTGCATGTTTTCCAATGGATGAATCACAACAACCCACATGACCACATGTTAAACACATTCTGATTGCTACTGTTGGTAAATGCTCTTTTTCACATTCTTGACAACCCTTTGTATTTGGTGTAATTCCTTTTTTTTCTTCAGAAAAATGATTGCATTCTTTTTGCATGCTAGTATTTTTTTAGAGTATCTTTGTATCTTTTTATTGATTCTATGACTACTGTTTTAGCCTCTTTAGCATCTTTCCATCCTGTAATCTCTACTTTTTTCCCTTCTAATTCTTTGTAAACTTGAAAGAAGTGTGCAATTTCTGAGCGATAATGATCTTCAATATTGTCAATATCTGTTGTATGCAAATATCTTGGGTCATTTGTTGAAACACAGATAATCTTGTCATCAGGCTCTCCGTTATCTTTCATTTGAAGTAACCCTATTGGTCTAGATTCAATTAAAATTCCTGGATATGTTGGATTTGTAACTAATACCAATGCATCCAGTGGGTCTCCATCTTCAGACAATGTTTGAGGAATTAGCCCATAGTCTCCAGGATAATGAAATGGTGAAAATAACACTCTATCGAGTTTTATCAAATTATGTTTTTTATCATATTCATATTTATTCATAGAACCTTTTGGAATCTCCACAATTACATTGATAATCTCTGGAACATCTGTTCCGGTTTCTATATCGTGCCAAAAATTCTTACTCATTTTACATATTTTGCAATCCTTTCAATATATGAATTCTATGAAAAATGTGATTAGATTAACTGATTTTGGTTGTGAACTACTATGGAAATTTTAATTGTATGTTGACCCTCAAAAATATTTGTAATTTCCCCTGTGTTGTTATCTACGCTTCTGGCTCTAAATTTGTATTCGTAACTTCCATCCTCTTTTACATCTACTTGAGCAACATGGACTGGTTCACCCTCTTTGTAAAATTGAATTATTGCTGGATATCCTTCAACATGGTCTGATACTACTCCTTTTACTGCTGCCCATGGAAGTGTATTTTCTTGAGGAATATTCATTGTGGTGATGGTTTTCTCTAAACTTAATTTTTCATTAATTGGAGTAACTGTAACTACATTTTGACTAGTTTCAGCTGAAATGTTTCCTGGTATGATTATTGCCCCCAATGCAATCATTATTGATGCAACCAACACAAAATTTGATTTGAAATTCACTTCATTGATATATTTTCAAAGTTATTTAAAAAATTTATTACTAATTTGCACTATGTTTTCTCTAATTTACTAAACTGGTTTTATGGCAATTCTTCTTCTAAATCTGAACATGCTGCATGAACCCATTGATCCTTTGAATTTTTTAAAATTTGTTTTCCAGTTTTTATTTCTCCCCCGCATTCAATACATTTTCCATTAAATCTTGCTTTCATATTTTCTCTTTAATTTCATCTAATTTTAATTAGAAGGTAATGGACCGGATGGGATTTGAACCCACGACCTTTGCGGGAATTTCTTCCTTACGCAGTGTGAGTGCGTCATCCAAACCAAACTAGACGACCAGTCCAAATTATTTATGAAAATACATGGTTTTCTATCTTTAGTTTTTTGATATTTTGTTATTACCTAACCTTTTTGTATCAATTATCAAAACATAACTCATATCTTTAAAAGAATTTGATACACTAATTGATCGAATGAATTTGGCATTTGATTCTGCTAATAATCTTGGTCAATATATTGCTGCAGGAAAAATTCTGTTTCAAATGAATGAAGAATTACCTGATGATTTGCAATTATCTCTTGAAGAAATAGATGATCCTTCTAATGCAAAATCTTTTATCATAAATAATGAATCTGCTTTAAAATATGCAATTCGAGAATATCGTGAAAGATTAATGCTTTCTTAATTCTATTTCTTTACGCCGAGATTTCTGTTCTTTAATCTCAAGTATGGATTTCTACATTTTCTACATCTTGTTGCGCCAACATCATTTCTACATCCACATTTGAAGCAGATTCTCATAACTAATCGTGCTTGTTGTGCAATTCTTTTCTTTTCAGGGTCTGTAATTGGCATTTAATTCTCTCCTCAATCTCTTCCTTTTATTCTAATCTATTTTTCCATTTTTCCTGCTAGTAAAACTGGTACTTCAGCTGGTCTTTTTGCTACTGGAATGTTGGCCTTGTTAAACATGGATACTTTGGATTCTGCTGATCCATAGGTTCCCATTACAATTGCACCTGCATGTCCCATTCGTTTTTCTTTTGGTGCTGCTCTTCCTGCAATATATGCAACAGCTGGTTTATTGAATCCTAAATCGATAATTTTTTGAGCTAACATTTCTTCAGAGTCTCCGCCAATCTCTCCTACAATTACTAATCCTTCTAAATCTGAAATGTCTTTTACCATTTCAAATGCATCTATTAATCTGGTTCCGTTTACAGGATCTCCTCCAATACCTATTGTAATTGATTGTCCAAATCCTGCATTAGTTAATGCATCAGAAATTTCATAAAGTAAAGTTCCGCTTTTTGATAATACTGCAATTTTACCTGCTTTGAAAGGCATTGGTGGCATAATTCCAATTTTAATTAATTCTGGAATCATTATTCCTGGAGTGTTAGGTCCAATGATTACTGCGCCTTTTTGTTTTGCTAAATCTAATGCTTCCATTGTATCTCTAATTGGTACATGTTCTGGAATTGCAACAAGTAATTTAATTCCAGAATTTAATGCATCTTTTGCAGCTGATAAGAAGAATTTTGCTGGAACAAAAATAATTGAAATTTTGGCATTTGTTGCATCTACTGCTTCTTGCATTGTATTGTATATTGGAACTGTTTCTTCAAATTTTTGACCTCCCTTATTTGGAGTAACTCCGGCAACAACATTAGTTCCATATGCTATCATTTGTTTTGCATGGATTGAGCCGTATGAGCCTGTAATGCCTTGAACTATTACTCCTTTTTTCTCATAATCTGAATCTTCTGGTTTTCCTTTTAGTAATTCAAAAATATCTGTCATTTTTTTACTCCCATTACTGCTGCATTAATTGCTTCTTCTACTGAATCAAATATGTTGGTTCTAGAACCTTGTAACATTTCTTTTGCTTTTTCTGATTCTGTACCTTTTAGTCTTGAAAATACTGGTATGTCAATTAGATTATTTTCATATGCTTTGAGAAATGCTTCTGCAACAACTGTTGTTTTTACAATTCCTCCATAGAGATTCACAAGAATTCCTTTTACTCTATCTAATTTACTAATCAAAGTTAATGCTTCATAAACTGATTCTGTTGTTGCACCTCCACCTACATCTAAGAAACATGCTGGTTTCCCACCATTATCAGATAACATATCAAGTGTTGACATAACAAGTCCTGCACCGTTTCCAACTACTGCAATATCTCCATCTAATTCAACTAAAGAAAAACCACTTTTTTCAGCTCTTTCCTCAATCTCTGTTTTTTCTTGGTATTTTTGTAATTCATCATGTCTAAAATTACTATTATCATCTGTAACAAATTTCCCATCTAGTGCCATGATTGAATCATCTTGCATTATTGCAAGTGGATTAATTTCTACAAGTTCTGCTTCTTTCTCAATTGTAAGTTTTGATAATTTTTTTAAAGTGTCTACAAATCCATCGGCTGTTTTGCCTTCAAGTTCCATTTCTTTAGCAACCTCTTTTGCAAGTTCATCTGAAACTTCTCCTAATCCGACCTCTTTGATAATTTGATTTTTAACTGACTCAATTTCAACTCCTCCTTCAACTGATGCAATAATTGTATAACATCTCTTTGAACGGTTTAAGAATAATGATAAGTACAACTCTTTTTT
>ERZ1049444.368-NODE-368-length-44943-cov-8.053221_pt1 | contig 44943 bp, 41 predicted proteins | sample MGYA00383101_ERZ1049444 | MGnify/ENA primary metagenome ERZ1049444 (study PRJEB29581, sample SAMEA5548371) | metagenome | biome: marine; feature: coastal; material: water | depth 50 m | study: Short-term variability in the microbial, nano- and picoplankton... | reverse complement strand
GTGGCGCCCTAATTGATGATTTAAAAACAATACCTTATCACCAACAAATATCGCACCCCATTGATTGTATTGAGAAATGTCGTCTTCCTGCTTTGTTTGTTTAATAAACAAGCGTAAAGTTCACCCATGCAGTTATTTGAAAACATCATAAATGATCGCGGCTCGAAGTATTCAGTGTCCGGTGCTCCCGCATCGTCAAAGGACGAAGCTTTAGCTGTCCTTAAAGCGCTCAAGAAGAGTAAGAAGTATGCCAAGGCGACGCATAACACCTGGGCAGTGCTTTTATCTGATGGAGGACCCTTGAAGAATGATGATGGGGAAGCTGGAGCTGGCATGGTTATCGTTAGAATGCTCGAACGGGAAAAGTTGTTCGATCATGTAGTTGTTGTCACTCGATGGTTTGGGGGTACTCAATTAGGTGGTGACCGGTTTAGACGCGTTCAGGATTGCGTAACTTACTATTTGGAGAGGTCTTGACCATGTTGGAAACTAAAACCAACGCCTGAATAGCAAAGAAACCGTAAAATTGATTCCTAATTTCAACAGACAGCTTCCAAAATGCTAAAGCTATTGCTGCAAGATTATATTTTAACTTTTATTATTTAGGTACAAACCTAGGTATAAATAGGTCACAGTATGTATGCTAACCTATTGATTAAAAATGGATTAATGCACTTGGAGCGGGTAGCGGGAATCGAACCCGCACCTTAAGCTTGGAAGGCTCTTATGATACCATTTCACCATACCCGCTCACTGAAGCTGGGTGATAAAACAACCCCCATGGGGCGTCAAGCCAGAAGATCGGCCTTCACGCGGAAATCGTCTCAATTAATTCGGGCCCACTGGCGCGATTGGAATTAACGGCGGGACCTACCCGGTGAAAGCACAGTGCACCATCTGCCAATGGCTGCATCAAACGCGCGGCCCCTTTGCCGGCCTCTCCCAGCCAAAGCGGCCAGTCCTGTGGGCCAAGTATTACAGGCACCCGGTGATGCAAACCCTGCATCTGGGCATTGGCCTTGGTTGTTACAATGGCACATGTTCTCTGTTGCTGCTCGCCCTGCCCCCAGCTTTGCCAAACCCCGGCAAAGGCCAGCGGCGCCGCATCGCGGTGTGTGATATACCACGGCAACCGTTGCCCTTCTTGGGTTTTGGTCCATTCAAAAAAACCGGTGGCCGGAATTAGACAGCGGCGGGTCCGGCAGGCTTCGGCAAAGGCGGGTAATTGCGCCAGTGTTTCACTGCGGGCATTGATGAGCAGTGGGCCGCCACTAGGTTTTTTATACCATTTAGGAATAAAGCCCCAGCGCATTTGAACCAACCGCCGGTCGCTGTCACTGCGATGGATCACATGCACGGGGTTGGTGGGACAAACGTTATAATTGGGCACATTGGGTAGCTCATTAGACGGCATAGCCTTGAACAGCTGCGCCATAGCGTCCGAGGGCAAAGTTATTGCAAAACGTCCACACATCCCTGCAGCTTTAACAAGCTTAAATGAAATTAGAAAGTCTGGTCACCCGTCAAGAGCTGCGCTATGCACATCAAGATGCTACACTTTATTGACCACCCTGCGGAAGACCGCTCTGCCCTGCCCCCGGTTTTGATCGTTCACGGGCTCTATGGATCGGCGCGCAACTGGGGGATTATCAGCAAACGATTGGCAAAAGATAGACGCGTTATAGCGGTTGATCAGCGAAACCATGGTGACAGCCCTTGGTATCAAAGCAACAGCTATTTTGATATGGCCGAAGATCTGGCTAAGGTGATCGCTCAGGTGGGTGTGCCGATGAATATTATTGGTCACTCCATGGGCGGCAAAGCGGCGATGATATTAGCGCTTGAGCACCCCGAATTGGTGGACCGCCTTTGCGTGGCTGATATTGCTCCAGTCGGCTACAGCCATGATCAAAGCCAATATATCAAAGCCATGAGATCCGTAGATTTAAGCAAAATCGAAAAGCGATCCGAGGCTATATCAGCGCTTGCAAAGCAGATCGAAGAGCCGGCTTTACACAGTTTTTTCACCCAGTCTTTGGATCTTAAAAACCGCCGCTGGAAGCTTAATCTGGATGTGCTTGAGCAAGAAATGCCAAAAATCATCGGCTTCCCCAAAATCAACAAGCAGTTTGAAAAACCGACGTTGTTTTTATCCGGCGCCGATAGCACCTATGTGACCCCTGAGATGCGGCCGCAGATCAAAGCCCTTTTCCCGACCGCACGGTTTGCCAAAATTCCAAATGCGGGTCATTGGCTTCACGCCGAACAACCGCGCGCGTTCGAAGCCTCCCTTCGCGTCTTTTTTGATTACGGCGCTCTTTAACAGCTTTGCGCGGCATTGCGCCACGCCCTCCAAAGCACGTGAACAAAACAATCGTTTATTCGCACCTTGACCAAAGCCCAAAATCAACTCATATCACGCCCATGATAGAGCTTAACAAAATCCGCAATTTCTCAATCGTTGCGCATATCGATCATGGCAAATCGACTTTGGCTGACCGGCTTATTCAATCGACCGGCACTGTGAAAGATCGTGATATGAAAGAGCAACTGCTCGATGCCATGGATATCGAGCGTGAACGCGGGATTACAATCAAAGCCAATACAGTGCGCATTGATTATCAGGCCGACAATGGTGAAAGCTATGTGCTCAACCTTATCGATACCCCCGGCCATGTGGATTTTGCCTATGAGGTCAGCCGCTCTATGCGCGCAGTTGAGGGCTCGCTTTTGGTGGTCGACAGCACCCAAGGGGTCGAAGCGCAAACCCTTGCCAATGTCTATCAGGCCATCGATGCAGATCATGAAATTGTGCCTGTGCTGAATAAAATTGATCTGCCGGCCAGCGACTGCGACCGGGTGGCCGAACAGATCGAAGATGTGATCGGAATAGATGCATCCGAGGCGATCCAGGTCAGTGCAAAAACCGGCGTCGGGATCAAAGAAACCCTTGAAGCCATTGTCAAACACCTGCCTGCTCCGGGTGGGGACCGTGAGGCCCCACTAAAAGCCATGCTGGTGGACAGCTGGTATGACAGCTATCTTGGCGTTGTAGTTTTGGTGCGGGTCATGGATGGGGTGCTGAAAAAAGGCGACCGGGTCAAGATGCTGTCAAATGGGTCCACTCACCATATTGACCGGATCGGTGTGTTTCGCCCGGAAATGCAGGATATCGCGGCCCTTGGCCCCGGAGAAATCGGCTTTATCACCGCATCCATCAAGCAAGTGCGTGACACCAGCGTTGGCGATACGATAACGCATGAGAAAAAAGGCACTGATGTGCCGCTTGAAGGATTTAAACCTAGCCAGCCAGTTGTGTTCTGTGGTCTGTTTCCGGTGGACAGCGCCGAATTTGAAGATCTGCGCGATGCAATTGAAAAACTGGCGCTCAATGACGCGTCCTTTAGCTCTGAAATGGAAACCTCGGCGGCGCTAGGATTTGGCTTTCGCTGCGGCTTTCTTGGCCTGCTGCATCTTGAGGTGATACGCGACCGGATCGAGCGGGAATATAACATCGAATTGATCACCACCGCACCTTCGGTGATTTATCATATTTATATGCGCGACGGTGAACAGATCGAGCTGCACAACCCCGCAGACATGCCCGATTTAAGCAAAGTAGATCATCTAGAAGAACCGCGCATCAAGGCCACGATCCTTGTGCCTGACGAGTTTCTCGGCGATGTGCTCAAACTCTGTCAGGACCGGCGCGGTATTCAACTTGATCTGACCTATGCCGGCAGCCGCGCCATGGTGGTATACGATCTTCCGCTTAATGAGGTGGTGTTTGATTTTTATGACCGCCTAAAATCCGTCACCAAAGGCTATGCCAGTTTTGATTACCAACTCACCGGATACCGTGAGGACAATCTGGTGAAGATGTCTATTTTGGTCAATGACGAACCTGTTGATGCGCTTTCAATTATGGTGCACCGCGACCGCTCGGAAACTCGCGGCCGGGCAATGTGCGAAAAACTCAAAGATTTGATCCCGCGCCATATGTTTAAAATTCCGATCCAGGCCGCAATTGGCGGCAAAGTAATCGCCCGCGAAACGCTTGCCGCCCTGCGCAAAGACGTAACCGCAAAATGTTATGGCGGGGACGCCACCCGTAAGCGCAAGCTGCTGGACAAACAAAAGGCCGGCAAAAAGAAAATGCGCCAGTTTGGCAAGGTGGATATCCCGCAAGAAGCGTTCATTTCAGCGCTTAAAATGGACAGCTAGCGGCACTTTCCCACCGCACTTACAGATTAGGCATTGCCGTCTACCGGCATATTTTTCGTGCAGGTCTGTATGGTACCGCCTCCCCGGCTTGAACGGGGGACCTCTGGATCCACAATCCAGCGCTCTAACCTACTGAGCTAAGGCGGCACTGGCACGCGATGTAACTTTGCACGGGCACAATTGCAAGGGTTATTGAGGTTAAGAATGCCAGCAAAGCCCATTTTTTGCAAACTATGGCGATCTTGCAAAATCGCCCAAGGCCAAGTAAGCCCTATAACCGAACGAGGAGCCGCACATATGGGTATCAACACACCATCCGAAATTGAAACCAACCTGCAAATCGGTCCAACCGACACCGGTATGGTGCGGATATATGTCTCTGGCGGTGCCATCGAGCTTCCTATGGATTTTGATCCCGATGAGGCAGATGAGATCGCGCAGGAAATCATCGCCGCCGCAAAAGGCGCGCGCAGCTTGTTAAAGTCCTAACTTCACAAGTGAAATTCAGGATCGCGCCACCGCTGCAACCGCCGCGCTGCATGAAAGGCGAACTTTTGTAGCAGTGCCTTGCGACGTGCAGCCGCCAGCGGCGCCAATGGGGCGTTACGAATAATTTCGCCATCATAGGCATCCGCTATAATCAACCCATGCTCAGCTGGTAAAAGGTCGGTTGGAAAATCGGCATCTACCGCCCAAAAATAGCGGTCACACCACTGCAGATAATTATGCCATTTATCATCACTGGTGAAATCTTCACGCGATGATTTGCATTCAACAATCCACAGCTCGCCCTTTGGACCAAGCGCCATAAGATCTACCCGCAGCCCTCTGCTGGGCACGAACTCTTCAATACTGGCATATCCCAAGCTGGTTAAATGACGCGCCGCGCCGCGCGCCAGCTTCTGACCCGGCGTTAGTTGTTTTGAGGTGAATATCTCCATCAGAAAAGGATGGAAAATTAATGATGATTTTGCAAGGCAACATTCCGCCACTGGACTTGCTTTTTGGCCCCTCAAGGCCTAGCTGTCAAACTGGCGGTTCTGTTCTTCTCGTGTCCGGTTACATTCCGTTGGCCTTAAGCACTTCCGAGGGAGCTGGCTCTGTTTGGATCCTGGTCCATTTACCTGGCGCCCACCTGTTCACACAGGTCCTCGGGAATAAAACACCCTACGGTTGCTACGGTCCCGCCACTTTATTTTATGCCTGCGCGGCAGCCAAGCTAGATTGCGAAAAAGCATAGGGGTATTTCGCCAATGACACCAACGATACTCGGTCTGTGCGGATCTTTGAGAACACAGTCCTATAACCGAAAATTACTGAACCAAGCCGTTCAGCTTTTTGGACCTTGCAGTTATCAAGAAATCTCTCTCAATCTGCCACTTTATGACGGTGATCTTGAGGACCGCGATGGCATTCCGGAACAGGTTCAACATCTTGCCGATGCAATTAAATCCGCTGATGGGATTATTGTGGTCGGACCTGAGTATAACAAGGGCCTATCAGGCGCTCTTAAGAACGGCTTGGATTGGGTGAGCCGTGTTCCAGGCGGAGTATGGAAAACCAAGCCAGTGGCAGTGATGAGCGCCGCAAGTGGTCGCTCGGGGGGCGAAACAGCGCAATATATGCTGCGCCACTGCCTGACCCCCTTTGAAGCGCAGCTGATTTCGGCGCCTATGGTTGCCGTGGCCAATGCCGCGCAAGAATTTGACGAAGAGGGCAATCTTACAAACGAGCGCTACCTCACAGCAATCAAGGGGCTAATGGCCGAACTGCGCTACTTGAGCGAAAAATCTCACTGAGCTTTTTACTTTTTTGCAGTCAGTCAGGTTTGGATTGGGGCGCACGCATGAGCGCATGCTCAGCGGAATGAAAATCAAATCCGCTCTTTAGATAAAGCCGATGCGCAGTGCTGTCCTGATCGGCAATAATCACAAACTGCTCAACGTTATGCTGCTCTGCGCTACACTGCGCCGCAAATTCAAGCAAAGCGCCAGCGATGCCGCGCCCGCGATATTTTTTATGCGTGCCAACCACCTGATAACGGGCCAACCCGTTTTCAACATAAAGACCAAGTGAGCCAACCAATTTAGAGCCTTCAAAAGCCCCGAACCAACCGCCATTACCAGCTTCGGCCCAGCGCCGCAAAACTGCCATCCTACGGCGTTCAAAATCACTGTAGCCAGCGTATTCCATATCCTCTAAACCAACCGAAATCTGAAGATCAGACGCGGCTTGCCAGTCTGCATCAGATGTCACTTGGCGCAGTGCAATTCCCCGCCCTAAAGATCTGTGCGCTTTAGGGTGCGTACTGGCCATTACAGCCGTCGCATCAAGTTCAAAACCGGCTTCTGTAAAGGGCAAAATATCTGATGGATCAAAGCGGTGGCTGGGCCATAGAAATGTCTGGTGCCGAATGCCTGCCATCTCTGCGAACAAGGTTTCAAACCGCGATGTCCAACGGGAAAAATCACCCGCCTCAGGTGGCTTAGAAAAAATCAGGCAATTGCCAAAAAAGTAATCCGGCATCGCCGGCGATACAAATTGCAAACAATCAAAGTGCGATGTTAGCCCGCCAAAGGGTTTCAGCATCATGAGCTCAGTGCGCAAGCCCAGCGATAACTTATCCAGCATTGACCTGCCGCCAATGATGACAGGCGACCAAATGATCTTTGTTTGCCGTATCTGGGACCGGTTTTTGTTCTGCGCAAATATCTGTCGAATGACGGCACCGGGTGCGAAAAACGCAGCCCGAGGGCGGATTAATCGGCGATGGCAAATCCCCTGCAATCAACGCATCCTGTGGCTTTTTTGGAACCGTTGGATCCGGCACAGGCACCGATGCGATCAATGCCTGAGCATAGGGATGCAGCGGACGGGTATAAAAATCTTCGCTGCCGGCAAATTCAACCATATTTCCCAAGTATAGCACCATCACCCGATCGGAAATATGCTTTACCACGCTTAGATCATGCGCAATGAACATCAGAGATAGACCCAGCTCGCTCTGCAATTCCATCAACAGGTTGATCACCTGCGCTTGAATCGACACATCCAGCGCCGAGACCGGCTCATCACAGATGATCAGTTTAGGATTGATGATCAAGGCCCTTGCGATCCCGATCCGCTGGCATTGGCCGCCGGAAAACTCATGCGGATAGCGGTTGATCAAATTCGGCAGAATTCCAACTTTTTCCAGTACCTGCCGCACTTTTACCCCGCGCTCGGCTTTGCTCATGCGTGGAAAATGGGTCTTTAGCGGTTCGGCAACAATTTCGCCAATTGTCATCCGCGGATCAAGCGAAGCCAGTGGGTCTTGGAAAATCATCTGCAGATCGCGGCGTTTTTCTTTCATTGCAGCATCGCTTGTGCTGAGTAAATCCTGCCCCAGCCACAGAACTTGTCCTGTTTCAGCTGGCAACATACGGATAATCGCACGCGCCAAAGTGGATTTGCCGCAGCCGCTTTCCCCGACCACCCCAAGGGTTTGACCAGGATAAAGATCAAAGCTGATATTATCCACCGCCCTCAGTTTATCCTTCGGTGTCCAGGGCATGGCACCGCGGCGGACAACTTCAAACACCACGGATAGATCGCGTACAGATAGAATTGGCTCGGGCGTCGTCATACCAATTCCTCCTTGGGTTTGTGGCAGGCGCGCAAACCGCTGCCGCTGGGCACAACAATCGCGCGGTCGGTTCTGCAATGGTCCACCACATACTCACAGCGGGGCGAAAATGGGCAGCCCTTGGGCATATTCATCATATTGGGTGGATTTCCCGGAATAGCATTCAATGCGTCATTGCCTTGATCCAGCCGAGGGATCGCGGATAAAAGCGCCTGAGTATAGGGGTGGCCAGGTCTGGCAAACAATGGCTTGATGTCATCATATTCCATCATTTGCCCCCCATAAAGCACCAAAACTTTTTCGCAGCTCTGGGCCACGACGCCCAGATCATGGGTGATCAAGACCAGCGACATTTGAAACTCTTTTTGCAAATCACCCAGCAAAGACATAATTTGATCTTGAACCGTCACATCTAGGGCCGTTGTTGGTTCATCGGCAATCAATAATTCTGGCTCGCACAAAAGCGCCATCGCGATCATCACCCGTTGCCGCATCCCGCCAGAAAATTCATGCGGATACATATGCACGCGGTTTTTAGCTTCGGGTATACGCACTGCATCCAGCATTGCGATGGCCCGCGCCGTAGCCTCACGTTTGCTCATGCCCCGATGATGTATCAAAACCTCGACCATCTGCTCTGACACTCGCAGATAGGGGTTGAGCGAGGTCATCGGATCTTGAAAAATCATAGCCATTTTTTCGGCACGATATGTATTGAGCTCAGAGATCGGAAGGTTAAGAATGTCTTTTCCTTCGATCAGAACCCGGCCGCTGCTGCGTCCATTTTCGGCCAGCAGGCCCATGATTGAAAAAGCGGTTTGCGATTTACCGGATCCGCTTTCCCCGACAATTGCCAAGGAATGCCCCTTTTCCAGCTCAAAGCTTAGATCTTTGACCGCCTGCACAGCACCATCATTGGTTTGAAATTCAACCGACAGATTTTCAACTTTTAGTAATGCCATTGCGACCCCTACCGATCTTTGGGGTCAAACGCATCGCGTAGACCATCGCCAATAAAGTAAAAACAAAACATCGTGACCGTAAAGAAAAACAGTGGAAAGGCCAGCTGCCAAATGGTGCCATAAGTCATGGTCCCTGCCCCTTCAGAAATCAATGCGCCCCAGCTTGTATTGGGCTCTTGCACACCAAGGCCGAGAAAGGAAATAAAGCTTTCTGCCATGATAAACCCCGGGATCATCAGTGATCCGTAGACAATTACAATGCCCAGTAAATTCGGCACGATGTGGCGAATAACAATGGTAAACTGCGACACCCCTGTGGCCCGCGCGGCTTCAATAAACTCTTTGTTCTTCAGCGTCATGGTTTGCCCGCGCGCCACCCGCGCCATGCCAAGCCAGCTAAAGAGCGCAATGCCCACAAAGATCATCAAGATGGAGCGCCCGAACACCACCAAGAAAAGGATCAGTACAAACATGAACGGGATCGCGATCAAAATATCCACAATCCGCATCATCAAGCCATCAACACGGCCCCCAATATAACCCGAAATCGCGCCATATATTGTACCCACAAAAGTGCTAATAATGGCGCCAATAAATCCAACCGCAAGTGAAATTCGACTGCCTTGCACCACACGGGCATAAAGATCACGCCCCATTTCATCCGTGCCAAAATAATGCCCCGTTTCCAAACTGGGGTAGCCTTTTTCATAGGTCATCCCCAACACAGCCCAGTCAATTTCTTCAATGCTGAAAGCGGCAAAAAAATTGCCAAATATCGAAAAAATACAAATAAGGATCAGCACAAAAAGACAGATTGATGCCATTTTGTTTTTCGCATAGCGGATGCGCGCATCCACCCAAAGCGAGCGGCCTTTCATTTCATCGCCAGACGACAGATCAAAATCATCCAAATTAAGTTTTTTCTTGGCGTTCAAATCTATCATTAGTTCAATACCTGATCTGCGGATCTAGCCAGCCATAGGCCAAATCGACGATTAGATTGAACAGAACCACCAATCCGCCCGCGAGCAAGGTGATACCAAGCATGACAGAATAATCACGGTTCAACGCCGAATTGACAAAGAAATACCCCATGCCGCCGGTTGAAAAAATTGAATCGATGATGAAAGAGCCGGTGATGAGCCCGACAAACATCGGCCCCAGATAGGTAATCACCGGCAGCATTGCCGGCTTGAGCGCATGGCGCAGAATAACCGTTCGCTCCGGCAGGCCTTTGGCCCGCGCCGTCCGGATATAATTCGACCGCAACACCTCAAGCAATGAGGCCCGCGTTAGGCGCGTTAGCTCAGCCGTATAGGATGTGGACAGCGCAATCACCGGCAGCACAAGGTTTTGCCAACTGCCGTCGTTCCACCCACCGCCCGGTAAAAGCCCGAGCCATAAGGTGAACACCAAAATCAACAGCGGTGCCATCACAAAATTTGGCAACACGCTGGCGGTGATTGAAAAACTCACAGCAAAATAATCCGTTTTGGTATTTTGCCGCAACGCCGCAATCAGGCCGAGCGGAATACCGAAGAACACCGCAACAATAAATGACCAAACGCCATAAGTCATTGTCACCGGAAATCCCTGGGCGATAATCTCGTTCACCGTGCGGTCTTTGTATTTAAACGAGGGACCAAAATCGAATTCCGTCAATATCCCGACGGTATAATTAATCATTTGTTTGTAAATTGGCTGATCAAGACCGTATTTTGCCTCGATATTGGCCAGCACTTGCGGCGGCAGCGGCTTTTCCGAAGTAAACGGCCCTCCGGGCGCTGCATGCATTAGCAAAAATGAAATAACCAAAATAATCAGTAAAGTCGGAATGGCAATCGCCACACGGCGCACAATCAGGTTGAGCATAGCTACGTTCCAAATAAGTCAGAAATTGCCTTGCGAATAAATGACGGGCACCGAAAGATATCGGCGCCCGTTTTTATCAATTTATTATTCTGCAACCTTATAAAGGTTTCTAGAATACCAGTTGCCTTCAACGTTCTCATGCGGCCATCCTTTAATAGATGACTTCAGGAACGTTGCGCTTGTGTAGTGATAGATCGAGATCAACGGAACTTCGTCTGCAATGATTTCCTCGATTCTCGTGTAGTTTGGCTGAGCATTGTCTGACGTTTTAGAATCCGCCAGCAATTGATCGACCTCTGCGTTTGAGAATTTGGAATCATTGTAACCAGATTTGGAGTTCACCAGATCAAGGAAGGTTGAGGCTTCGTTATAATCGCCGCACCAGCCAGCGCGACCAACCTCATAGTTGCCTTCACCTTTTGTGGACAGGAAGGTTTTCCATTCCTGGTTCTGCATGGTTGCTTCCACGCCCAGTTTTTGTTTCCACATCTGGCTGATCGCAATCGCGATTTTTTTGTGACCCTCAGATGTATTATAGAGGATTTCGATCGCCAGTGGATTGCCCTTGTCGTAACCCGCCGCAGAAAGCAATTCAGCCGCTTTGGCATCGCGCTCGGCTTGGGACATAGTGGCGGCAGCCACTTCTGGTACGCTAAAGCCCGCTGTTGCACCCGGCGTAAAGGTATAGGCAGGGAACTGACCGGCCTGCAGGATGTTTTCAACGATGATATCACGATCGATTGCATAGGACAGCGCCTGTCTAACCCGCTTGTCTTTCAACGCCTCTGGACCATTTTCGCCCATGTTCAGGCTATAGTAATAAGTGCAGAGTTTAGGGTTGGAATAAACTTCGGCAGGATACTGCTTTTGCATTTTCAAGAACTGGCCTGTTGGAACGCCAGTTTTATCAAATTCGCCAGCAAGATAGCGTGTTAGCGCCACGTTTTCGTCATTGACGATCTTGATCACGACTTTTTCCATGATTGTTTCGGCGTCGTTCCAATACATCGGGTTTCGTTCGCGCTCTAAAGTCTCGTTCGGAACGTGCTTGGTCAGCACATAGGCGCCGTTTGAAACGATATTTTCAGGCTTTATCCAATCGGTGCCATGGGCTTCGATGACCCATTGCGGTGATGGGAAAGTTGATCCATGTGTCGTGGTCAATGGGAAATAGGACATACTGCCCGCCAGCGTGACTTCCAGCGTTGTATCATTTAGCGCTTTAACGCCCAATTCAGAGACCGGCATATCGCCGGACATCACACCACCGGCATTTTTGATGTTCATCACTTCCATAAACCACTGATACGGCGATGCGGTTTCAGGATCAGCAAGGCGTTTCCACGCATATTCGAAATCACCCGCAGTGACAGTTTTACCATCCGACCACTTTGCGTTGTCGCGCAGGGTAAATGTATAGACAGTTTTATCGGCATTTGTGGTATGGCTTAGGGCTACGCCCGGCACCAGATTGCCATCCGCATCTTGATTGTAAAGACCTTCAAAGAGGTCGCGAACAATTGCAGCACCGGTCGTATCTTCCACAATTTGGGGATCGACCGAGGTGTGCTCGTCACCGGTTACATAGGTAAATATTTGGTCATCCGCCAGGGCCTCGCCCGTTGTTGGATGGGCTCCGGCCGCCAAGAGCGGGCCACTTGCCCAACCCACAGCCGTCGCCAGCAATATGGCTTTCATACAATGTTTCATCAATCTCTCCCTTTTGATGATTAACGTTTTGAGTTTCCGTGTCTGATAAAAACGAGTGAATCAGTTGATATCAAAGTCTAGATGGACAAAGTTAAACACGCTCGCATCAAGTTTCATAGACTGCATTTCGCAACGTAAAGTAGGATTTCTTCACATTCTGCTGGGCATCATTCGATTTTTCTTTTCGAATGGGAAGCAAACGCGCGCAAATGAAACCTGCGGCTCTCATTTTTGCCGTGCTATCACACATTCCGCCCGAGTTGTACTTTCCAAAACCATCCGCTTAGGCGCGATTAGCCATGAAAACCGCTGCGTGAGTGTTTCTGGACAAAAAGATATCAGTCTTCAAACAAGACATCTTTCAACTGCCGAGCTGCTTCAAGCAATACAGGCTTGGATGCCACCAACTTTTCGCGGTTCAGCCGGATCGATGGCCCATGAAACGCAATCGCCGCAACAAATCGTCCGCTGGCATGACGAACCGGGACAGAAATTGCCAACATATCATCTAAAAACTCTTCGTTATCCAAGGCATATCCTTGCTTTGAAATACTGTCCAATTCCTTCATAAGGGCCGCTGGCGAGGTGAATGTATTGGATGTGTGAGCTTGCAGGTTTAAGGCTGACACCAATTTGGCCCGATCATTTGGTAAGAGCGAAGCCAGATAGGTCTTGCCGCTGGCAGTGCAGTGAAATGGCACATTTGTCCCAATAGGCAATTGAACCCGAAACGCCCAGTCTGTTTCAACCCGGTCAAGATAATTCATTCCAGAGACCTCGGGCACAGCAAAATTGACGGTTTCACCAACCTGACGGGCAACGTTCTCTAAAATTTGTCTTCGAATGACATGCAAATGCGACGAATACATCAACCCCGCCCCAATGGTGCGGCTGCGGCGCGCGGCGCGCAATCTTTTGCCATTCTGTTCATAAATCAAAAATCCCTGCTCAACCAAGGTTGCACAGACCCGGTGTACGGTTTGTTTTGGCAATCCAATCGCGCGGCCGATCTCTGTCGGGTTCATGGGCGATGAAGATTCGCCCAAAGCCTCTAAGATAAGCAAAGGCCTTAGGTTGGTGGGCATCCGTTCTATGGATGACATCTTTCGAACTCCCAAAATTACAATTTTTAAAAATATCTCTTGAAAAGAATCAAAAAACAATGCTTTATTAATAAATTGGGACAAAAAGTCTCATTTTTTGAAGTTTGGAGTGTTTTTTTGGAATTTGACTACGTGATTGTTGGCGCGGGCTCTTCTGGGTGTGTGCTGGCCAATCGGCTTAGCACTGATCCGAGCGTTCGTGTCGCCGTCATCGAAGCCGGCGGGCGGGATGTATCACCTTGGATTCATATTCCTGTTGGATATTTTCGCACCATTAAGAATCCGGCTTTAAATTGGATGTACCGAACTGAGCAAGATCCCGGCCTGAACGGGCGCGCCATTAACTGGCCCCGCGGCAAAACCCTGGGCGGGTCCAGTTCAATCAATGGGTTGCTTTATGTGCGCGGACAGCCGCAAGATTATGATGGATGGGCGCAAAGAGGCAATTCCGGATGGTCTTGGGATGATGTCCTGCCATATTTTCAGAAATCGGAAAACTGGAACGGGCCAGATGCCAGCGAACGCGGCCAGGGTGGCCCCTTGACCGTCAATCAGTCCCACAACACATGGCCGATTGTCGACGCATGGGTCGAGGCCGCTCAGGAGGCCGGTTTTTCATACAATAACGATTACAATTCTGGCGACCAGGAAGGTGTCGGATTTTTTCAACAAACGGCCCAAAACGGCCTTCGCTGCAGCTCTGCAAAAGCTTATCTTGCGCCGGTGCGACAACGCAGCAACTTGCACATTATCACCCGGGCGTTGGTGGAAAAAATCACATTTGATGGCCGCACTGCGACGGGCATCATGATCACGCAAGGTTTGCAAAAAACGCATATCAAAGCGCGAAAAGAAGTTATTCTAAGTGCTGGCTCGATCGGATCTCCGCAATTGCTCATGCTGTCGGGCGTTGGCAAACCCGATGAATTGAAACAGCACGGGATTGAGGTGTTGCATGCCGCGAACGGGGTCGGAAAAAATCTACAAGACCATTTACAGGCACGGCCAGTTTACAAAGTGAACCTGCCCACGATCAACACCAAAACCCGCGGATTGCTGAACCATCTATCCATTGGTTTGCAATATGTTTTCAACCGATCGGGTCCGATGACCCTCGCGGCCAGCCTTGGCACAGCTTTTCTAAAAACACGCCCCGAATTATCCAGCCCGGATATTCAATTTCACATCCAACCGCTCAGCGCAGATGATCCAACAATCGAGATGCATAATTTTGATGCCTTTACCGCTTCGGTTTTGCAATTGCGCCCACAAAGCACCGGGGAAATCCTGCTAAAATCAGCAAATATCCATGACCACCCAGCCATTCACCCAAATTATCTGTCAGAACGGATTGATCAGGAAACGATTGTCGATGGGATTAGATGTGCCAGACGTATCTGTCGCCACCAACCGGTGTCCGGAATGATCGAAACAGAATATAAACCCGGACCAAATGTGCCCGATGAGGACTATGACGGATTGCTTGACTGGGCAAGACAGACCTCAACAACAATTTATCATCCAACGGGCACCTGCAAAATGGGTCATGACCCGATGGCAGTGGTGGATGAAACTTTACGGGTACACGGGCTCGACCGACTGCGCGTTGTTGATTGTTCGATCATGCCGCAGATCGTGTCAGGAAACACCAATGGACCAGCCATTATGATCGGGGAAAAAGCAGCAGATATGATTATAAAAGACCAAAAAGCAACCACCGCCGGAGGCCACCACTCATGATTGCTGAAGCCGGTGATATTTTTTCAATAATCGTCGCAGACATTGTTTTGTCCGGTGACAATGCCCTGATTATTGGCATGGCAGCCGCCTCTTTGCCGCAAGAGATGCGCAAAAAGGCGATCTTTTATGGCATGGTGGTCGCAGCTTTACTGCGCATTGTCTTTGCCGTTATTGCGACCAAGCTTCTTGGCATTCCAGGCCTGCTGTTTGTTGGAGCCTTACTTCTGTTCTGGGTCTGTTGGCGGCTTTTTGGCGAAATTCGCGAAGCCAACCAACGGAACAATGAAGATAGCAGCGCCGCCGAAACAGAGGAAACCACCGAGCAGGACGCCACAGACCCACCGCGCAAAACCATGCGGCGCGCGATGATCTATATCATGGTCGCGGATGTATCAATGTCGATTGACAACGTTCTTGCGGTGGCTGCGATTGCGGATGGCGACACCAATATGCTGATCTTCGGCCTTGCCTTGGCCATTGCTCTTATGGCCTTTGCGGCCACTTTAATCATGAAACTACTGGCAAGATTCCCGATCATTTCTTGGCTCGGCCTTGCTGTCTTAGTGTATGTTGCTGCGGAAATGTTCCACCGCGGACTAATGGATCCCGAAATTGGCGTTCTAGCGTTTCTACAAGCGGTACCGCCGGGATAAATAAAATCGAGAGTCAAGCTTCCGCAATGCCTTCGACGGAAGTATGCTAATGAATAAAGAAGGCATAACACAAGGGAGAGAAACGTAATGTTTGACCTTAAAAAACTTAAAAATGGCGCTGCTGCAATTGGTGTTGGTGCAGCGATGATCGCATCGGCCGCAACGGCCGAAACCGTTATCCGCATTCAGTCAGTGCTTGGTAACTCAACAGATGAAGTCCGTATGGTTGAGAGCTTTGCCGCGGATGTCGCAGCCTTAACTGACGGTTCTGTGAAAATTGAAATTTTGCCCGCAGGCGCCGTTGTTGGCCCACGCGACATTATGGATGCGGTTGACGCCGGTCTCGTCGAGGGCGGATTTGCTTGGACACACTACTGGGGCGGCAAGCACCCGGCAGCTAACCTATTTGGTGCTCCGATTGCGGGTGCTGGCGTTGGTCTGGACGCAATGGCGTTCCTATCTTGGTTTCAATACGGTGGCGGTAAAGAACTTTACGACCGGCTTTGGGATGAGATGGGCGTAAACGTAAAAGGCTTTATGTTGCAGCCAGTTGGACCAGAGGCATTGGGTTGGTTCCCAGAGCCAATTAACTCGATGGATGACTTCCGGAAACTGCGCTTCCGCGCCCCTCCCGGAATGGTTGGCGCCGCATATAATGAAATCGGTGTTGCCGCTGTTGCTATGGGCGGTGGAGACATCCTTCCAGCCCTTGAAAAGGGAACAATCGACGCGGCTGAGTGGTGCTGCCCGAAGCCAGACTCAGTCTTTGGTTTCCAAAAAGTTCTTAAGCACTACTACCTTCAGGGTCTTCACCAGGTTGTTGTGAATGCTGACCTGTATATCAATGGCGATGTATACGACAGCCTCTCAGCGACTGAACAGAAAGCCTTGGAAGTTGCCGCAAACGCATCTTTGTCTAAATCAATGTCTTACCGTATCTACGAAAACGGTAAAGCGCTTAAAGATCTGACAGAGAACCACGGCGTTATTCTCGAAGATACACCTGCAGACTACTTCACAGAATACATGGCTGCAGCGAAAAAACTTCTTGAAGCCGCAGCTGAAGAAAATGAATTCTTCGCAGAAGTATGGCAGTCACAAAAAGATTTTGCTGACATCGCCGTGCCATTCTGGGCTGGTGCACAGGCGTCAAACGCTGGCTTGGGCAAAGCCCACGCCGACACTTTGAAGTAATGTTTTAATGACATTAAGTGGGGCCCTTCGGGGCCCCATGCATCGTCTTTTTTTGGCAAGAGCATCTGGCTTTTTCCTAAAAAAGAACGCTCCCTTTAAATAGAGAGAGCACAAAAAGGGAGAACGGGGCATGGCTGACGAGGTTGTACCCGACGATTTAGAAATCGCGGATGAATTAATCGCAGAGCGGCGGACAGAAAAACCTGGGGAAACCCCCGAGGATATGACCCCATGGCAACGTCCCATTACAGGGTGGATCGATCTGATCAACGACTGGGCAGGTAAAATCTTGTGCCTGTTAATGGTTCCTTTGATCGGCGTTGTTGTCATTGAAGTGTTTTCTCGCAACGCTTTTGGCATAATGGCGAGCAATGGCTGGGATGATACAGCACGCGCTTTAGGTCTTGGGCCAACCCAGTTTGCCTATGACATCAGCCGAATGATTTCGGGCGTCTTATTTATGGGCGCTGCAGGTTATGGGCTGATGCGCGGTGTGCATATCCGCGCCGATTTCTTGTATCGCAACTGGTCCAACAAAACGCAGGCAACGGTTGATGCCCTGCTTTATATGGCGTTTTTCATACCTTCCATGTTGTTTTTCACCATCATCGCCGCCCAGTATTGGGAGGTTGCCTATAGAACCGGCGAGACTGCTTTCGACAGCCCTTGGGAGCCACTCCTATGGCCTGCGCGCCTTGCCATGCCAATCGGTGGTTTGTTACTCTTTTTACAAGGTTTCCCAGAGCTTTTCCGCGCCCTGCATAAAATGGGCAAAGAGCGTGAACGCTATTTTGTAAGAGCGATGCCGGCGTATTTTATCGCCTTGATTTGGCTGGTCATGGCAGTTTTCTTTCCAGATGCCACACCCGGCGGGGAATGGTTTACTGATATCATGTCGGCACGGCCGGGTCTTTCCAAACCCACAATCGGTTTCATCATGTTGGCAGCGATGATCTTTGTGATTTTTGTTGGCTTTCCAATTTCTTTCACATTAATCTTCTTAGCCTTTTTCTTCGGCATTTGGGCATCGAACTTCAAACTCACAACACTTTTGATGACCCTGAATACAAACTCAACAATGCTGAACGACCAACTTATGGCGGTGCCTTTGTTCATCCTGATGGGCATTGTGATGGAGGCCGCTGGTCTCATGGAGCGGCTATTCGCATCGATCCAGATGATCATGGCCCGGGTGCGCGGCTCGCTTTATATTGCCGTTTTGATCGTTTCGACAATCTTTGCAGCAGCAACCGGGATCGTTGGGGCATCTGTCACGTTGCTGGGTATTATGGCGGGGGCAACAATGAGCCGCTCTGGCTATAATGTTAAACTTGCGGCCGGTACGATTACCGCTGGCGGCACGTTGGGTATCTTGATCCCACCATCCATTATGTTGATTGTTATGGGCCCCGTCCTAGAGGTGTCTACACTGGATCTGTTTCGCGGGGCATTTATCCCCGGTGCCCTGCTGGCAACATTGTACCTTGTCTACACTTTGGGAAGGTGTTGGTTGAACCCAGACCTTGGACCCATTCTATCAGAAGAAGATCAACCAAAAACATCTGATTTTTATGGCGCCGAAGTTGCGCTCATCTCTTTAGGGGTTCTGACCATTTGCCGTGTCTTTGGTCTTGGTATTGGTGGATCATTTGGCGGCGTTGTTCCCTTTGGTGGGTTGATTGTGTTGAGCGCCGTTATGCTATTTGCCTATCGCGCCTATCTCAATCTGATGGTTCTGCGCGTTGCGCTTCCTTTGGCAATTTTATTCCATGGCTACATGATTTTGGCAAATTGGACCGAGGGCGTCCCGATTGTTTCCGTCGTCCTGTTTGCCTTTATGATCTTGCTCGGGGTTTTGGCCTTGCCCATTTATCAAAGTGACGCAGATAACCGCTTTGAATTTTCAGACCTTTGGAATGAATTCTTTGCAGGGCTAATGCCGCCAACGATTTTGATCTCCTTTGCTCTGGGGTCGATCCTATTGGGCTTTGCAACGCCAGCAGAAGCCGCCGCAATGGGCGCCTTTGGATCTATTCTTTTGTCCATCGGGTATCGCAAATTTACGTTCTCTGGTTTCTTTGGCAACATGATCAAAGCTCTGGAAATTACAGTTTTGATCATGTTCCTTGTGGCTGCGTCAAACTTCTTTGGGGCTGAGTTTTCAAACCTTGGCACCCCCAAGATGATGACACAGATGCTCTTGGGGCTGGATATGTCACCATACCTGATCCTTTTAATGGTGATGGTGCTGATCTTTGTTCTTGGCTGGCCGCTGGAATGGGTGCCGATCGTGTTGATTGTTTTGCCAGTTCTTCTGCCAACGGTAGAGGCTTTGGACATCCATGGATTAAACCGTTACGACCTTATGGTTTGGTTTGGTATTCTTGTGGCGGTGAACCTGCAAACCGCGTGGTTGTCCCCACCTGTGGCCTTGTCGGCTTACTTCCTAAAAGGCGTTGTGCCGGACTGGGATCTCAAAGATATCTACTTGGGTATGATGCAGTTTATGCTGATCCAGCTTATCGGATTAACATTGATCTTTATCTTCCCACAGATCGTTCTTTGGCTGCCAAACCATGTCTTTGGCCAGTAGAAAGGCATCAACTTTGCAGCGCTAGCTTGCGGTTCCAAAATTATGTGCGTGGAGGCATGGGCTGATTGGCAGTCCAGTCAAAGCTGCCTTCGTCGCGCTCTTGTACCGCTTGCTTCCATCCGACTTGATCAACACGGGCCAAAAAATTCAACCCTTCCGGGGAATGACGGGTAATGCCATCAAAAACTGTGGCCAAACGCTGGGTTTGATTAAGCGTTGCTTCCATAGTCTGGTTGATCACCATCTTTTGCATCGCCAGTTGATTGACAGGCACCGTTGCCATGCGGCTGGCCAAGGCCTCGACGGTTTCATCCAGCTCTGCCTCTGGCACAGATTGCAGCACCAAGCCCATATCAGCGGCCTCGCGGCCCGTAATTTTATCGCCGGTAAACATCATCCGCTTGGCTTTTTCCGGTCCAAGGCGATAAACCCACATCGCCGTGGTCGGACAGCCCCAGACCCGGGTCGGCATATAGCCGATTTTGGCAGTATCAGCCATAATCGTTAAATCAGCACAGAGCGCGATATCAGACCCGCCCGCCACTGCAAAGCCATGGACTTTACAAATCACCGGCTTCAATGCGCGAAACATCGACATCCAGTGCTGGGTGTTGGCCCACATGAACTGATAGTCCTGCATCGGATCCCAAGGCATGTCCTGAACCACTTTGTTCTGGCTTGCCCCCTCGGCGTAATAGCTCAAATCATAGCCGGCACAAAAAGCTTTGCCCTCGCCTGATAAGATCATCACATGCACTTTGGGGTCTTGGTCAGCGCGGTTTACAGCCTCTGACAGCAGGCGCGGTAAATCATCGTCGATGGCATTCATCACCTCTGGCCGGTTCAAAATGATCCGGGCAATACGGCCATCTCTTTTATATAGAACCTTGCTCATCGTACCCCCTGCTGTGCGTGACCCTATCATGAGGTTAGTCAATGCGCACCCCTTGTCGCTGCAGCTCTGTCTGCAGCGCGCCCATATCAATATCGCGTAACGCGCAGTTGCTCTGCACCGACAGCGCTGCCGCAACCCCAGCGCCTTGGCCTGCCACGGTGCAGCAGGCCATATTCCTTGTGGCTGCATGTGCCACCTTGTCCCCGCCGATTGCGCGGCCCGCGACAAGCAGATTTTCAACGTTTTTGGGCACCATCGCCCGATAGGGAATTTGCATATAACGGCCAGTGGTCGGTAAAATCAAAATTCCATAGCCATCAATGAACTCAGGGTAAATTCCGATGCTGTCCTCAAATCGCCCTTCTTGGCGCACATCTGTTTCCGTCATATTATACACAGCATCAATTTTACGGCTGTCACGGATGCCAATGCTCATCCCGAAATTGCGCAGCCGCACGGCTTCGCATCCGGCTGTATAGTGACGCAGGGCCTCGATCGCCACCATGGCCTGCCGGCGGCCTTCGATTTCAAACTTAGTCAGGCTGTCTGCATCGGTGCCATCACACCCGGCCAGATGAATGAGGTTCATATAGGTCATCTCACCGCTGTCGTGCACAGCGCCCCAGGTTCCACCAATGGTATTGAGATCCGCCGGTATCAGCCCGTCACGAATGGCCTGTTCAAAGGGCTTGCCAAGAAAAGGCGAGAACATGTCATCCTCTTTGCCATCGGTTTCGACCTGCCATTCGCCGCTTGACCAGTCTTTGTAGGTTTGCGGATCATCCGCGACGCCCTGCATAAACTTTTCTTTGTCCACACCGGCGAGATGGAACATCACACTGGCGGCCTGAGTTTGCTCAATCGGTGTTTTGGTGGTTGGCGCGCCCGCGCGGTGCGCAATATCAGCGTCCCCCGTGGCATCGATCACCCGTTTGGCCAAAATTGCCTCACGGCCGGATTTGGATTCGACAATAATACCGCGCACTTCGGCGCCTTCCATGATCGGGGAAACAAACTGGCGGTGCAGCATCGGCACAATGCCGGCTTCGCTAATCAGTTGGTCTGCGACCAACTTAAACCCTTCACTATCGAGTTCATAGCTCAGGGACTGACTTTCCGGCACCGCGGCCCCCATGGCCTTGGCGCGCTCTTCAAATTCGCGGCCAATGCCGTTGGCTTCGACGGTTTGCTCATGTCGGTACCACGCAAAGCCTTCCACCCCCACAACCGTGATGTTGCCGCCAAAACAGCCAAAACGCTCGACCAAGGCCACTTTTGCGCCGCAGCGCGCCGCGCCCAAAGCTGCGGCCAACCCACCCGGGCCCGATCCCACAATGACAATATCGGTTTCCAGGGCCACTGGCGTTTTTCGGGCGGGTTCTAAAATCTCTGCAACCATTAACTAAATCCTGCACCATTGATATTGCGCAAAGCTGGCCAAGGGCCTCAGTGAGGTACCCATCTGGCAGAATGGGCAGAAACTGCATGCAATCATTGCGCGTCTTTCTTTTGTTTTGGCCTTTTTTGGGAGGTTAAAGAGTGCCCCACAACTTTAGAATAAGCTCTGCATCTGGCAACCTTTTTTTCAATATTTTGCATATTGTCAACGCTTTATCACTCTACTTCAGAAGACGGCGCAGCTGGTTTGGAAAACGTGCCGTTACCTGTGGTCATCCAGGCGGATCGAGACTGGGCAAAGTATGGTTTTTATGCCATAGATTTCAGCTATAAACAATTTTCAACGATGATTTTTATAAATTCACAGTACGAGGCTAGAATGCACCCAACCATTGAAACCATGCGTGATGTTGTTGCCAAGGGCGACGAAGAGGCACTCAAAGACTTGCTGGCCAAAGAGGTAAAGTTCAAACCCCCAACCTATTACAAAACCTGGACCGGGCGTGATCCTGTCGCGGCTGTTTTGGGCCATGTAGCACAGGTTTTTTCAGATTTTAAATATCGCCGCATTATGGGCGAAGGCGTGAACTGGGCCCTGGAATTTGAATGCAAAATCGGCGCGCTTGATGCGGTCGGGGTGGATTTGATCACTTTGGACGACGCCGGGCTCATTGCATGTTTTGAGGTGGTGATGCGGCCCTATAAATCGGTCGGGGCCCTGCGAGAGGCCATGAACCAGCGCGTGATGCGCGATGCGCGCTTTTTAAGCTATAAAGAGGCATTAACCTAATTTTTGGCCAAGCATTTGGGGCCATCAACGACCGACCAATGCACCCAAAGGCCGGCATATCAGTTTGAGAAGTCCTTTAGGACTTTCCAAAACCTGTGTGAATTGCTAGAGTTTTTTTGTTTTGAAGTAGGCTATTTATGTCCAAAAAAATTAATTTCAACCTCGTGCTTGTAGCGCAGGCCGGTCGTCTGCAATATGAAGCGGTACTTTTTTTAGCCTCACTACGGGCCAATAGCCCGGAGTTTCTAGGAAAAGTGTTTGTGGCTGAACCGCAACCCGGCCCCTGCTGGGAGCGCAACCCAAAAATCAATTCAGACGACTGCCGAAAAGCTTTATTGGATATGGGCGCCGAAATTTACCCCTTTGAAAATCGCCATTTCGGTCAAAGCTATCCCTATGGCAACAAAATTGAGTGCCTTGCAGCGCTTCCCGAGGATGCGCCTTTTGTTTTTTTCGACACTGACACCTTGATCACCGGCGAGATCACAGATGTGCCGTTTGATTTTAACAAACCTTCCGCCTCTTCGCGCTGTGAAGGGACTTGGCCGGAAATCGAGCTTTACGGCCCCGGCTACACTGCTATTTGGAAATCGCTTTACGACAAGTTTGATTTGGATTTCGAAAGCTCGCTTGACCGGTCGCAACCCGATGAATACTGGCGCCGATACCTTTATTTCAATGCGGGATATTTCTATTTCAAAAGCCCGCATCAATTTGGTACGCGGTTTACTGATTTTGCGGTAAATATTCGCGACAACGGACCCGATACCATTCAATGCCAAAGCCTAAATCCATGGCTGGATCAGGTCGCTCTGCCGCTTGTACTGCATAGCTTTAAAGGCAAGCGGGATGCGCTGCCGAAAGACAGCCTTGATGGGGCAACCAGCTGCCACTATCGCACCCTGCCGTTGCTGTACGCCCGCGAAAGCGATGCCGTCGTCACCACGCTAGAGCAGGTGGCTGCGCCAAATAAAATCAAAAAAGTTCTTAAACAGTATGAACCTTTTAAGCGGCTCATCTATCATGGCCGCGGGCACCGCGTGCGGGCCTTATTTGATCAAGATAATCTGCCGCGAAAAGAGCGTGCAATTCGCAACAAGATAAAATCTGCAGGCTACTGGATGCGATAATTAATTCACCAAGGCTTTGAGTATTTGTTCAAAGAAAAAAGGGGCGGCAACAAACGGCCATGCAGAAGAAATTTCCGCCTTTTGCTGCGTTATAAGGACGAATATTCTTAATGAGTTGGAATCCACCCCTGAAACAGGATAATGGTGTTGTTCTCAACTTGGCAGAGCTTTATCATATTTGAAATATTACAACAGGAGCGACTTAAATGTCTCAAGGACCAACATACGGCTTTGACACGCTGCAGATCCATGCCGGCGCACGGCCGGATCCCGCAACCGGTGCCCGTCAAACCCCGATCTACCAATCCACTGCCTTTGTGTTTCGCGATGCAGATCATGCAGCGGCCCTGTTTAACCTACAAGAAGTGGGCTTTATTTATTCGCGTCTGACCAACCCGACAGTGGCTGTGCTGCAAGAGCGTGTTGCGACATTGGAAGGCGGCGCGGGTGCGGTGTGTTGTTCTTCGGGGCATGCGGCGCAAATAATGGCGCTTTTTCCACTGATGGAACCCGGGCGAAACGTGGTGGTTTCGACCCGGCTTTACGGCGGAACAGTCACCCAGTTTAGTCAGACCATTCGACGCTTTGGGTGGTCGGCGCGCTTTGTAGATTTTGACGACGTTGAGGCCGTTGCCGCCGCAATTGACGATGATACCCGAGCGGTATTTTGCGAATCTATCGCCAATCCGGGCGGATATATTACCGACCTAGATGCCATCGCTGCCGTTTCCGACAAAGCCGGTCTGCCGTTGATTGTCGATAACACTTCGGCGACGCCTTATCTGTGCCGGCCGATTGAGCACGGGGCGACTTTGGTGGTGCATTCGACCACCAAATACCTGACGGGTAACGGCACTGTAACCGGGGGCTGCATTGTTGATAGCGGTAAATTCGACTGGTCAGCCAGCAATAAATTTCCTTCGCTTTCCGCCCCGGAGCCAGCCTATCACGGGCTTAAGTTCCACGAAACCTTTGGGCCTTTGGCCTTTACGTTCCATGGGATTGCTGTCGGGCTACGCGATTTGGGGATGACGATGAACCCACAGGCGGCGCATTATACATTGATGGGCATTGAAACGCTGTCGCTTCGTATGGATCGGCATGTGGCAAATGCCAAAAAAATCGCTGGATGGCTGGAAGGCCATGATGCGGTCGATGCGGTCACCTATGCCGGCTTGCCCAGTTCGCCCTATTTTGATCGTGGCGCGCGGATTTGCCCCAAAGGGGCCGGCGGTTTATTTACTGTTGGACTAAAAGGCGGCTATAAGGCCTGTGTGAAATTTGTCGATAGCCTTGAGATTTTCAGCCATGTGGCAAATTTGGGTGACGCGCGCTCTTTGGTGATCCATTCCGCTTCAACCACGCACCGCCAGTTGAGCACCGAGCAACAAGAAGCCGCCGGCGCGGGGCCAAATGTTGTACGGATATCTATCGGTATAGAAGATGCCGATGATCTGATCGGTGATCTTGATCAGGCGCTAAAACAGGCCGCAGCAAAATAGCGCCCTTTGGGTATACAGGTCCGGACATATCGGATTATGGCCGACAAAATGTTACAATCAGCCCAGAAATGGGCTGGTTGAGTTTGTTTAATTGACTTTGGCAGAGGCAAAAATCCGCTAGTGGTGGGGTTTTACTTTGAAAGCGCTTTATCCTGCTGTAAACTCTGGCCACAAAGGCGCAAAACCTGCGCTAAGAGTGACATAGCCAATCTGACCGGATGAAACCAAATTTTGCCCTTTCCCTGTCTTTTGACAGCATATCCCTGCTGCAGCGGGCCGAAACAGGTTGGTCTGTCCTTGGCCGTGTCAGCTTTCAAAAGGATGATCTTACCCCAAAATTAGGCAGATTGCGAAAGCAGGCGCTCAGCTTAGATGCAAGTGCGGCTCAAGTGAAGCTTGTGATCCCAAACGAGCAGATAAAATATCTCACTTTGGCCCGCCCGAAAAATGCATTGATCGATGATATAGAAGCCCTGATCAATGCCCGTTTAAAAACAGCAACCCCCTATCAATTGTCCGAGTTACGGTATGACTGGGCCACCACACTGGATAGTATTTTTGTAGCCGCAGTGGCGATTGAAACCCTTCAGGAAGCCGAAGCCTTTGCTCAAAGCTGTGAGTTTAAGCCATTGGGAAATGTTGCAATCCCTCCCAAGGGCAGCTTTATTGGCGAAGCCTTTTTCGGTACTGCCGAAGGAGACCGCCGCCGCATGGAATGCGATGAGCAGGCCATTGCCATCCTGCCTAATCCGGAGTTGATTGCCGCCCCTTTGTCAAAGCAACCGGTGCAAAACTCTGGCATTCAGAATTCACCGGAAACAACGTCTGATAAAATTACTGATGCGCAAGAGCCTGAGCAGGAATTGGTTTTTCGCAGTCAACGCGACAGCACCCCGCCCGCAGCAGAGCCCCGCCCTGCACGAGCGCCACAGAAACAAACTTTGATTGCACCGCAAGTCACTCTTGATCCACAAAACGCCGCAAGCCTGATGGTTTCCGCGCCGCTCGATATTGGCCGTAGCGCTGCAAAATGGATGTCGCAGGGGATTAAATCGGCGCGGCAGAAAACCGGCCTTGGCCTGCGCTCATTGCGGCGGTTGATCATCAATCAAGTCCGATCAATTGATCTAAGCGGCCTGCAGGATGCAGCAAAGCAGCTTAAAGCAGAGCTGGCAAAGCAAGCCATCAGCGCAAAACAATACTGCGTCGAATTGAATGAGCAGCAGAGGCAATTACGCCGCCAAATCCAGGTTTTTCTGATCAAAAGTCGCGCCGATATAAAAGCATGGTGGCATGAGGCGCAAAAGACACTTGAGCTACCAGAAGATCTAAAACAAACGATAAAGCCATTTTGGCCGGTTTTTCTTCTGGCACCTGTGATGTTGGCGGCCGTAGCCTTCGCAGCTTATTCAATTTATGCGCCTCAGATCACCGATGGTGAAAAAGAGTGGGCTCTCTTGGACTCGGGTCCGACCCTGACATCCACAATGGAAATTACAGCGCTTGGTGCACAAAAGCGACCTGACGGAGATCCTGCTGTTTTTGGTGAAATCACAGCTGACACCGCCCCGCAAATCGCAAAACTTGAACCGGTTTTCTCACCTGCCTTAACTGGGCTGACAAGCACACCTTCCAGGCCAGAGACCGTGATTACCGATGACAGTTTTGAACTTGATCTAGCGGCTCTGAAAGAGCTTGCACGGGTGGAATACGATTTAGGGGTTGATGTGCTGGATGAACCAGCGCTTAGCTTGGGGCAGGTCTCTCCAGTGTTTACGTGGCAATCTCTGGCCCTGATTGACAGCGATCACGAATTGATCCCGCTTGAAAGACCTGACAGAAAACCCACCGGTCCAACCCGGCCCGATGCGCTGCGCAACCTTTATCAACCGATGCCAGATTGGCCCATTGCCCCAGAGCTTCCTTTGGCGACAAGCTGGGATTTTCTTGGGGCGATTTACAGCGCCGCGCGTGACCCGGCGGTACATGGAAAAGATGTCACCACTTTGCCCGATAGCGCCAACTTGCGGCCCGAAAGTAACTTTATGCTGCCCTTCTTGGGCCTGTCTATCCATAATCCGGAAGGGGGCCATAATAGGGCAAGCATACTTCGCAGCATACCCGTTGCACCGATTCCGCCGGCAGATATGGGCTGGGATTATTTAGGAGATCTCTATATTGCCTCGATTGATCCTCCGGTTGAGGTTTATGATGCGATCGCCCTGCCTGCTATTTCCGGACTGATCCCTGAACCCAACTTTATACGGCCGACCGAATTGTCATTTGCGACAGCATCACTTGGCGCAGATGATCTGCGCGTTGTCGAGGAATTGCCGAACGGGACCGCGACCGAGAGTAAAACTGATGAGTTGCGTCCAATGGCCAAGAGCGGCGGTGATGCCGCCGTCCTAACCCAAGAAATCGCCGCTTTGGACACCACCAAACTTGCACCAGAAACACAAACACCATTTGACACTTCGCTGCGCACCCCTCTTTCGACCGAAGTTGATCTTTTAGACGACGGATCAACCCCCCCGGATGCGCAGACGCTCACCCCATCGGAAAATGGGCAAGTCGCCCTTCTCGAGCCAAAAATTCAAAACTCTCCTCGGATACCTGATCGGCCTAATATGGTGCCAGAGCCAAGCACTGAAAATGTGCCGTTGTTGACCGTTACCGGCATTCCACTGGTTACGGTTCGCCCCCCACAGCGGCCCAGCAGCCTAAAGACCCCAGATCAAAAGGCACAAGAGGCACTTGCTGCTTTGGCCCAGTTGCGACCCAAAGTTAGACCCGCAGAGGCCGTTGCGGCCATCAAACCCCTTCCCTTCGAACAACCCCTATTGGCATCACTACGCCCCAAAAGCCGACCGCTTGATTTGGAAACCACGCAAGGCATCAGTTTTCTATCGCGCCTGATAAGCACCATAAGTGAAGGTGACGAAGCAGACGTCGGCACGGGCGCAGGCACAGAGCCTAGCAATACTCTGGTGCGCAAACAGGCCACTTTGAAAAGGGCGCTTAATCTACGCAAAATTAACCTGATCGGGGTTTTTGGCACCAAAAGCACACGGCGTGCCTTGATTCGGCTGAAAAGCGGCCGCCGGGTCATGGTTGAAGTGGGCGATAGGTTGGATGGCGGACGTGTGGCCGCCATCGCGAAAAACGAGCTGCGTTATATCAAAAGCGGCGAGAACATAACCCTGTCGCTGCCGCGCGGTTGATCAACTGGCCACCAACTCTCCATTGGCGATCTGCTCGCGTTCGATCGATTCAAACAAGGCTTTGAAGTTGCCTTCGCCAAATCCGTCTTCGCCCTTGCGCTGAATAAACTCAAAAAAGATCGGGCCTACCACGGTTTTTGAAAATATCTGCAACAAGATTTTCGTCTCGCCGCCATCCACCACGCCTTCGCCATCAATCAAGATGCCGTGTTTTTTCATATGCTCGATGGGCTCTTCATGGCCCACCACCCGCTTATGGCTAAGATCGTAGTAGGCATCAGGTGGCGCCGGCATAAACCGCAAACCATTTTCAGCAATTTGATCGGTTGAGCTATAAATATCTTCGCTGCCAACCGCGATATGCTGAATGCCTTCGCCTTTATATTTTTTAAGATAGGCCACAATTTGGCCGGTTTCGCCGCGGTCTTCATTAAGCGGAATGCGAATGCGGCCGCAAGGCGAGGTCAAGGCGCGGCTAAAAAGTCCGGTATATTTTCCTTCTATATCGAAAAACCGGATTTCCCTAAAATTGAACAGATTTTTATAAAAGGAAAACCAGGTGTCCATATTTCCCCGAAAGACATTATGGGTCAAATGATCAAGATAATAAAACCCAACGCCCGCTGGATTTGGTGCGGCAATCCGGTCAAACTCTTCCCCATAAGGGTCGGCATCGCGGTACTGATCAACAAAATAGATCAATGATCCGCCGATCCCGTAAATCGCCGGTACATTCAGGCATTTGCCCGCATCCTCAAAGGGTTTTGCCCCGCATTTTACCGCATGGTCAAAGGCATGCTGGGCATCAGCTACGCGCCATGCCATCGAGGCCGCGCAGGGGCCATGCTCGGCAGAAAACTTTGCGGCAAAGCTATCGGTTTGGGCATTCAATACATAGGTAATATCGCCTTGCTGCCACAGCTCAATTTCTTTGGTTTTATGGGTGGCACTGTACTGATAGCCCATCGTGGCAAACAGATCTCGCAGTTTTTGTGGTTCAGGATGCGCAAATTCAACAAATTCAAACCCATCGGTGCCAATCGGGTTGGTCTTTGAAATTTCTGATTTCGGGGCATCATGCGGGAACGGACCCATGGTAAACTTCCTTTTCAATATTTTACACACCAATAATAACGCGTATATTTTGTAAAAAATGCGCAATTATTTGTGTACTTTGATTTATTATTGCGTATTTTTTATATAATTTTAAATTTTAGGGGAAATTTATCGCATGATAGATCACATTGATAAAGCCTTACTAGCGGCCGTGCAAAATGACAGTCAGCTCACTGCACAGGATTTGGGCGAGCTGTTAAATCTATCGCCAAGCCAAGCAGCCCGGCGCCGTCAAAAGCTGGAAATCGAAGGCTATATTTCTGGCTATCGCGCCCATGTCGACGCTGAAAAGCTTGGTTTACAGGTTCAAGCCTTTATTCAAGTACAACTAAGCACGCATGGCCCAGAACAGGGCCGGGCGTTTTCCCGTATGCTGAGCACCCGCCCCGAAATTGTGGCCGCTTGGACATTAACCGGCGAAGCCGATTATATGCTTCGGGTCTTTTGCAGCGGCTTAAAGGGGCTGAACATATTGGTTCAGGATGTTCTTTTGCCGCTGCCCATGGTGCTGCGTGTGCAAAGCCGGATCGTGATGGATCAAACCAAAGCCGATGCCCCACTCCCCACGCGCTAGAAACGGCATTATCCGTCGGAAACCCCAGCTTCGGCAAATGTGGCCATGCCTGTGTGGCAAGCCACAGCAGCCTGTAGCATACTGATTGCCAGCGCCGCACCGGAGCCTTCGCCCAGCCGCATCTCCATCGACAGAAGTGGCTTTTTACCGATCTGCTCAAGGATCGCCTTATGCGCGCCTTCTGCACTGACATGCCCCGCCACTGCGTGATCTAAAGCCCCGGGAACAGCATGATCCAATGCCGCCGCGGCCGCTGAACAGATAAAACCATCTAGTATAACCGGAATTTTTTGCATCCGCGCATGGGCAATTGCCCCCACCATGGCGGCCAGTTCCCGCCCCCCAAGGCATCGCAGCGCTTCAAGCCCATTGCCAGAGGCCTGAGGGTTGGCGCCGAGGCCTGCCTCAATGACCTTTGCCTTGCGTGACAGGCCGGCGTCATCAACGCCGGTGCCGCGCCCTGCCCAGTCAGCGCCAGTGCCGCCGTAAAGGGCCAGCGCAATCGCGGCTGCCGATGTGGTGTTGCCTATGCCCATCTCACCGGTGACCAGTAAGTCGCTGGCTTCATCCACTGCCGCCCAGCCGGTTTTTAGCGCATCAATACACTCTTCTTCACTCATGGCCGGGCCTTGGGTGAAATCAGCTGTTGGCTTGTCCAGTTGCAGCGCATGCACATCAAGGCGCGCTCCGAAACAAGACGACAGCTGGTTGATCGCAGCGCCGCCTGATTTAAAGTTCAACACCATTTGTTCGGTGACTTCGGCCGGAAAGGCAGAAATGCCTTGGGCCGTCACCCCGTGGTTGCCGGCAAATATGACCACTTGGGGCGCTTTGAGTTGCGGTTTGGGCGTACCGCGCCAACCGGCATACCAAATCGCCATATCTTCCAATCGGCCCAAGGCGCCGGGGGGTTTGGTCAACTGCCCATTGCGTTCCCGTGCTGCCTCAAGGGCTTGGTCATCTATAGAAGGGGCTTGGTGAATAAGAGCAGAAAATTCTGCGAGGGATGAAAATGATGCGGTCATTTGCTTTTGCCTTGTTGTTGGCTTCAATCTCACGCTATGTACAACACTCAGAAACCTTAACAAGCGAAATCAAGGCATCTTTAGGACTGAAGACGACATGTCCCAACTTTGGCTCAAAACTTGGCGGCTTGATCTCATGGTGGCGCTCAGCCTGCTGACCCGCATACCGATCAAAGTGCCGGAAAATGCCTATGAGCGGCAAGCCGAAGCCGTTTGGGCCTATGGGCTCATCGGCGTTCTCTGGGCTGCTGCCGTTTGGCTTGGATGCATGGCCGGACTTTGGCTTGGACTGCCGCCCATGGTGGCGGCGCTCATTGGTCTGGCCATAGGGATCGTTTTGACCGGCGCCATGCATGAAGACGGACTGGCCGATAGCGCCGACGGGCTTTGGGGCGGACATGATCCGACCCGCCGCCTTGAAATTATGAAAGACAGCACAATTGGCACTTATGGGGTGCTGGCATTGGTTATCTCTTTTGCCCTGCGCTGGGGTCTTTTGGTGAGCCTTTTAGAGGCGGAATTTGCCTTTGGCGGATTGATAATTGCGGCGGTGATTGGCCGCGCCCTTATGGCAGTGGTGATGGCCAACCTACCCCACGCACGCCTTGACGGGCTGTCCCACAGCGTCGGACGGCCCGATTTTCAGCCCGCCTATGCGGGCCTTGCCTTGGCCGTATTCATAGGATTGGTTTTCGGTGGGTTTTCCGGAGTGCTGGCCTGCGCGCTTGCCGTTTTAACGGCTTGGGCCTGCGCGCGGATCGCAATCGTTAAAATTGGCGGTCAAACCGGTGATATTCTAGGCGCGACAGGCCAGCTTTCAGAGCTGGTAGCTCTTATGGCTTTACTGGCCTGCGCTTAATCTTTTGCGGGCACCGCATGGCCAAACTTAGGCTGCGCGCGACACCAGCACATCATCAACCTTTTTAACTGCGGCCGCTTCATCCCCGTCTTCGACAGCCGCAACCTCGCGGGTCAAACGTTCCAGCGCTGCTTCATATAGCTGACGCTCGGAATAGCTTTGCTCGCGCTGGTCATCGTTGCGGTGCAGATCTCGCACCACTTCGGCGATGGCAATCAAGTCGCCAGAGTTAATCTTTTGCTCGTATTCCTGCGCGCGGCGCGACCACATTGCGCGTTTTACCTTGGCCTTACCCTTCAGGGTTGTCATGGCTTTGAGGATCACGTCAGGCGAGCTAAGGGCACGCATGCCAATTTCGGTTGCCTTATGCGTTGGCACCCGCAAGGTCATTTTATCCTTTTCAAAAGAAATCACAAACAGCTCGAGCGAAATTCCGGCAATTTCTTGTTCTTCAATGGAAACGATTTTTCCCACACCATGGGCCGGATACACCACATATTCATTTGGAGAGAACTCGGATTTCTTGGACTTCGACATTTACTTTCCCCTTTTACGTCGCTTTAAGACGACAAAACACCGACAGAGGCTTTGTTTTCCCCTGCTGGATGCTACAACAGCTGACCAAAGTGGTAGGCGGAGCCTATTTGGACTGCCCGCCATATTGGCTATTTAATTTACGATGGGAATATAACACAAAATTTGACTGATTCCTAGCAGCGCACAAATTTAGCAGCCCAAAAGATTAACCACCCTCGCCCGCTGCCTCAGAAAAGTACTTTTCCAGCTTGCCTGTTTCACCGTCGCGCTCTTCGGCGTCTGGAAGCTGGTCTTTTTTGGTGATAATCACCGGCCACATTTCTGCATATTTGCGGTTAAACTCCACCCATTCTTCCATATCGGGTTCGGTGTCGGGGCGGATTGCATCTGCGGGGCACTCTGGTTCACAAACACCGCAATCAATGCATTCGTCTGGATGGATCACCAACATATTCTCGCCTTCGTAAAAACAATCGACCGGGCAGACTTCTACGCAGTCGGTATATTTACAGGCAATACACTTATCATTCACGATATAGGTCATTGGGGGTTATCCAAATCTCAGACAATTCTCGACTTAGCTAATCTACAGTTCGTCGTCATTCAAGCATCTGATCGCGCATAAGTCCGATCCTGCGACGATTCTGCTTGGTTGGGCGACCTTTTCCTTCAAACCGGGGAGCTTGAGGATCAATTTTTTGAACAGGTGTGTGATCTTGGTATAATGTTTGCGCCTCAGCAGCAGGTCCTCGACGTTCGCCAAGACCAAGCACCTCAACTTCACGCTCGATCCTGCCTTGGGCAAACCGCAACCGGTCACCGGTACAAACAGCGGTCGCCGATTTGGATATTTTTTTGCCATTTATACGCACGTGGCCTGCAGAAACAATTTTGCTGGCCAAACTACGGGTTTTAAAAAATCGCGCATGCCAGAGCCATTTATCAATCCGCAGTTTCTGCTCAGGGGGCGGCAAGATTACTCCTTCGTCTTAAGCCCCATGAGGGCCGCGGCAAATGGATTGTCTGGATCGATGGTTTGTTTCTTTTCCGGCCGGGCCTGAAATTTTTTCGCACCGGTGGACTCAGGGCGTTTTTTTGGCTTTGGTTTGCGCTTGCTTGGCTTTTTATTGCCGGAAGAGTTTGAATTTTCTGCGCCGTGGTTTGCGCCCCGCCGAGGCGGCCGCCGACCCCATTTAAAGGTGTAGAACACCTCTTTTTCCGGCTCATCCAAGACATCTTCTGGCGCCGAAGCGCCGTCCGCATTTACCGCATCACCGGCCGCTTCCTTACTGTCAGAGGGGCTCTCTGTCTGAGCGGATTGTTCAGGTTGCAGCTCTTCTTTTGTCTCGCCGCTCTGATCAGAGGCGGGCACGGATACATCCGGATCTATCGCACCGGAGACTTCGACGCCTTGCTCTGGCGCGCTGTTTGCATCCAAAGCCTCTTCACCCTCATCTGCCGGCTCATTTGGCGAGCCTTCGGCAGGTTGCACTTCGCCATCAACCTTAGCAGCCGCTTTGACTTTTTCGCGCTCGCCTTTATCAGCGCTATAGCCCAAGCCCTGCATCAAATCCGCAAATTGTTCGAGCGTCATTCCGGTGATAGACAGCATATCCGCTTTGGCTTCAAACCCATTGCGGCTATCTTCTACACGCAGCAAATCGGCCAACCGTTCCAACATGTCGATCCGAATGGCCCGCGCACCGGCGATACGATAGCCCGACATGGTATCAGAGCCTTTGGGCGCCTGTTCGTCGGTTGGAACAGTCACCAAACCGGGGGGTGGCGCTTCTGGAAAAACATCAATCTTCTGGGCAAGTGACCATAACAGCAAACGCAAACGCGTCGGCGCAGGTTTCAGCAAGAGCGGCATAAAGATGGTAAATTGACCAAAGCGAATGCCATGTTTGCGCAGGCTTGCGCGCGCGTCCTGATCCAAAGCCTTGACATCATCCGCGACTGCAGCCCTTGGCAGTAGGCCAAAACCTTCGACCAGACGAAAGGCAAAACCGCGCGCCAAACCGTTTAAGGTCTCATCACGCTGCAGGTTCAGCAGCGGATCAAAAAGAGCGGCAATTTTCCGATCGATAAAATGGTTTAAGCGGCGCTCGACTTTTTCCAACACCTCTGGGCCGGCGGCTTCATCCACAAAAGCACTCACTTTTGGCTTTAAAGGGTCATCACCAGCTATCAGCTTTCCAACCGCCTGTTCGCCCCACATAAGGCCACCTTGATCGGTAAAATCAATCTCAGTGTCGGGCGCATTGTAAAAGCGATCAGTTTTTAGATGGAAATGTGGCGCCAGTGCCTGCAGCGAAGCCGCTTGAATTGCTTTTGCTTCTTGTCCGCTGGCGTCTTTGTCCCGCCGGAACCTAAATCCTTCGAGCCGACCAACGAATTCCCCTTCGACGGTCACCTCACCATTATCATTCACTTCGGCCAAAAGGGCCTCCTTTTGCTTGAGCCGGCGCAACAAAACCGATGTCCGCCGATCCACAAATCTTTGAGTCAAACGCTCATGCAGAGCATCTGATAACCTGTCTTCTACAGCGCGCGTCGCTCCGCGCCAATGATTTTCGTCATGCACCCAACCGGAACGCTGCGCAACATAGGTCCATGTGCGAATAAATGCCAGCCGATTTGATAATGTGTCAATATCTCCATCGGTCTTATCTATCCGGTTGATTTGACGGGCAAACCAATCATCTGGAACACTGCCCCTTTCGTGCAAATAAGTAAATATACCAGCCAGCAGGCTGGCATGATCTGCATGACCAAGGCCACGAAAATCCGGCACCCGGCACACATCCCACAGCAACCGTACCGAGTTTGCATCCTGAACGGCACCGCGTAGCTCAGGTATCTGGACCAGTGTTTTTAGTGCCATCAGGTCATCTGCTTCACGCGCTTTAAACAAATGCGGGCTTTGCGCAGGTTGTTCAAGCGAAGAAATTAAGCGCTCTGGAGTGCCAAATTGAAGCACTGAATTGCGCCATTGAAGCCGCCTTAAAGGCGTAAACCGGTGCTCCATAATGGCTTCGGCAACGGGCTCGTCCAATGCCGGCGCTTCACCCGTCACCCCAAAGCTGCCATCTGCCATGCCGCGCCCTGCCCGGCCTGCGATCTGGGCCAATTCATTGGGGGCCAATGCGCGCATTCGGCGACCGTCAAACTTACTCAGGGCAGAAAAGGCCACATGATGTACATCTAGGTTTAGCCCCATGCCGATCGCATCGGTGGCCACCAGATAGTCCACTTCTCCGTTTTGATAAAGCTCCACCTGCGCATTGCGGGTGCGCGGGCTTAGCGCCCCCATGACCACGGCTGCCCCGCCTTTTTGCCGGCGAATCAGTTCAGCAATTGCATAGACCCCCTCAACGGAAAACCCCACAATTGCACTCCGGGGTGGCATCCGGCTGATCTTTTTTGACCCCGAATAACTCAGGGTACTTAAACGTTTGCGGTGCAAAAATTCCGCTTCGGGCACCAGTGCCGAAATCGGCCCCCGCATCGTATCTGACCCCAAAAACAACGTTTCCTGGGCCCCGCGCATGTGCAGCAGGCGATCGGTAAAGACGTGACCGCGCTCTGGATCAGCACAAAGCTGAATTTCATCAACCGCGACAAAATCTGCCCCCATGCCCTGCGGCATGGCTTCGACGGTACAGACCCAATATTGGGCCCGCGGTGGCACCAGCCGCTCTTCGCCCGTCACCAAGGCAACCACTGAAGGGCCGCGAATAGCAACAATCTTATCATAAACTTCTCGCGCCAAAAGCCTAAGCGGAAGCCCTATCACCCCGCTGCGATAGCCCAGCATTCGTTCTATCGCATAATGGGTCTTACCTGTATTGGTAGGCCCCAAGACCGCCACAATCCGCGCCTGGTGCGCCATATTTTGCCTCACCCTTTCACGTGTTTTTCTCGCGCCAGATATGGCGCATCACTGCAAATAATCTCTATGCCGTGACGATAAGGATGTATAGTCAAAGCTGACCTGGAAAGGCCGAATAATAGATGGCGCTGGGGCCCGTGCCCGCCCGCACGCACAGGTTGACCTTGCGGCAGAGGCAATTGACGCGTGCAGAAAAAAAGGTAAAATGAGCAAAATCAATAAGAGATGTTAAAAATTGAGTTCTTGATCTGGCACAGTTGCAGATGATCGCTGAATTGGGGATTTTACCCCAAAAATATTTATCAGGAGACCAAAACCATGAGTGATGTGATTGCCGAAGCGGTTGCCGCTTTAAAGGCAAAGCTTGACGGCACAACATTTGACGGATCAGCCAAATTTTCCATCACAGGAGAAGGCGCAATTATTATCGACACCGACGGGGTACGGGCAGGTGACGATGAAACTGAGGTAACGCTCAGTGCGGACGCCGAAACCTTTCGCGATATTCTATCGGGCGATTTGGATTCCACATCCGCCTTTATGGGCGGGCGCTTGTTGGTCGATGGCGATATGGGCACAGCCATGCGGCTTGGAACAATACTCGGTTAATGCAGGCAGCTGCGGCCCCATTGTTCAATGCCTCTGCCGACGGGCCACCTGAGGCATACGGATATTGGCTAACCACCGAAGACAACCTGCGCATCAGGGTCGGGCACTGGCCCGCTAACGCGGGGCGTGGAACTGTGTTTTTATGCCCTGGCCGCACTGAATATATTGAAAAATATGGCAAGGTAGCCCGCAGATTGGTGAAAAATGGCTACGGTGTTCTTGCCATCGACTGGCGCGGACAAGGCCTGTCAGAGCGGTTGCACAAAGATACGCTGCTTGGTCATGTTAGCGAATTTTCTGAATATCAGGTTGATCTTGACGCTGTGATGCACTGGGCTGCGCAGGTCGATCTCCCAAAACCGTGGTATATTCTGGGCCATTCTATGGGCGGCTGCATTGGTCTGCGGGCACTTTACAAAAATGATAGATTTCTTGCGGCGGCCTTTTCCGGACCGATGTGGGGCATTGAACTTTCCCCCCTGACCCGGCCCACAGCATGGTTGAGCGCCAAGCTAGGCACATTGGTCGGTCTCGGCACCGCCTATATGCCAAGCACCAAAGCCGAAAGCTATTGCCTCAGCGCCCCGTTCAAAGATAATACCCTCACCACCGATCAACCCATGTGGGACTATTTGCGCAAGCAAATGATCGAGCACCCTGAGTTGCAGCTTGGCGGGCCCAGCCTGCGGTGGTTTCACCGGGCGCTGCGCGAAACCCGGCAGCTGTCATACCTGCCCAGCCCAAAACAACCCTGCCTGTGCTTTCTCGGCAGCGACGAACAGGTTGTGGATGTACCCAGGATCAAGGAACGCATGGCGGCCTGGTCCAACGGCACATTGGTTATGATTGATCCGGGCCAGCATGAAGTTTTGATGGAAGCGCCGCAGGTACATAATGCCATTTTGGATCAAATCTGCGCGCATTTTGATGCCCATAGCAACCTGATCAGCACATCCTAGCATCATGCGTAAAGCACGTCTGAAACACTTTAGTGCAATTCCCTTTCGCGGCTGCGCCAGCCCATGGGTGCGTGCGCTCTATACTCTCCGACAGCCAACCATTTTTTCTTTGCAAAAATACTCAAAAATGATCACGCAAAGCGCTGTGATGGTGACTTGCAAAACTCTCTGCCGCGCCCTATCTGAAAGCCAAGCAACTAAAGGGTAAAAGATGTTCCAGCTCAATTTTTCCGCCACCGACGCAGCGGCCGCCCCCTCCAACAAGGATTTGGGCGTCCTTCCCGAGTGGGACCTCAGCGATCTTTACAAAAGCCCCGACGCCCCCGCGCTGCACAGCGATCTGGCCTGGCTGGAAAAGGAATGCCAAAGCTTTGCTGCCGATTACGAAGGCAAGCTTGCCGCGCTTAGCGCCAAGGCGCTGCTAAGCTGCGTGCAGCGGCAGGAAAAAATTAGCGCGGTCAGCGGCCGCATCATGTCCTATGCGGGGCTGCGCTACTATCAGCTCACCACAGATGGCGAGCGGACAAAATTCATGAGTGACCTGCAGGAAAAAGTCACTGATTTTAGCACCCCTTTGGTATTTTTCACGCTAGAGCTGAACCGCCTTGACGATAAGCATCTGGCCAGCTTGCTTGAGCAAAGCCCTGATTTAGCCCGATACCGCCGGGTATTTGAACGTATCCGCGCGATGAAACCCTATCAACTCAGCGACGAGCTGGAAAAGTTCCTGCATGATCTTGGCGCTGTGGGCGATGCGTGGGAAAAGCTATTTGATGAAACCACCGCCGGTCTGGAATTCACCATAGATGGCACAAGCTACAACATAGAAGGCGCGCTGAATTTTCTCACCGACCATGACCGCTCTAAACGCGAAGCTGCAGCGCGTGAGTTGGCGGCGGTGTTCCAAGACAATCTGAAAGTTTACAGCCGGTTGCACAACACGCTGGCGAAAGAAAAAGACATTATCGACCGCTGGCGCGCCATGCCCAGCCCGCAAACCGGGCGGCATTTGTCCAATGATGTTGAACCCGAAGTGGTCGAGGCGCTGCGCAATGCGGTTGTGGCGGCCTATCCAAAACTCAGCCACCGCTATTACGAGCTCAAGCGCAAATGGCTTGGCTTGGACAAATTGCAGGTCTGGGACCGCAACGCGCCGCTGCCGATGGAAAGCAACCGCATCGTCGGCTGGGATGAGGCCCGCGCTACCGTGATGGACGCCTACGCCGGCTTTGATCCGCGTATGGCCGATCTGGCCGAGCCGTTTTTCACTCAAGGCTGGATTGATGCACCGGTAAAACCCGGAAAAGCACCGGGCGCCTTTGCCCATCCGACCGTCACCGATGTGCATCCCTATGTGATGCTGAATTATCTTGGCAAACCGCGCGATGTCATGACGCTCGCCCATGAGCTGGGTCATGGGGTACACCAACGACTGGCCGCAGCCCAGGGTGAAATGCTGTCCTCAACACCGCTCACCCTTGCCGAAACCGCCAGTGTGTTTGGCGAAATGCTGACCTTTCGTAAGCTTTTGGACAATGCCAAAGACCAAAACGAACGCAAAGTGCTGCTGGCTGGAAAAGTCGAGGACATGATCAACACAGTGGTGCGCCAGATTGCGTTTTACGATTTTGAATGCAAATTGCACGCAGCGCGCAAATCGGGCGAGCTAACCCCAGAGGACATCAACGCGCTCTGGATGAGCGTGCAAGGCGAAAGCCTGGGGCCCGCATTTGAATTCATGCCCGGCTATGACACCTTTTGGGCTTATATTCCGCATTTCGTGCATTCGCCCTTTTATGTCTATGCCTATGCCTTTGGCGATGGATTGGTCAATGCGCTTTATGCGGTCTATCAAGACAGCCCAGAAGGGTTTCAAGACAAGTATTTTGAAATGCTCAAGGCTGGCGGCTCGCAGCATCACAAAGACCTGCTTGCCCCGTTCGGACTGGATGCAGGCGATCCAAAATTCTGGGATAAGGGATTGTCGATGATCTCTGCGATGATCGATGAGCTTGAAGCAATGGAAGAAAGCGGCAGCTAAGTGGCCTTAGGCTTTGCTTAAATCTGTTTCTCGGGCATCTGCACCACAAGCCCGTCAATTGCATCAGTCACTTTAATCTGGCAGGTCAGGCGCGAGCGCGCCAGATCTGGCTCATAGGCAAAATCAAGCATATCCTCTTCCATATCATCCATTGAGGGCAGCTTTTCGACCCAGTCTGGATGCACATAGACATGACAGGTTGAACAGGCGCAGGCACCGCCGCAATCGGCCTCAATCCCGGGAATATTATTGTCCCGCGCGCCTTCCATAACCGTTAAACCATTGGCCACATCAACCTGATGTTCGGTACCGTTATGCTCGATATAGGTAATCTTTGCCATTGCCGTGAGCCTCGTTAAAAATCGGTTTAATCTTTAGTATCTTGTGTATTTAGGATGCGCCAGCCCTTTTACGACCCCTAAAATATCCCCTTGCGACAAAATTATTTTGTTCTATCTTTGTTCTTATGCCTGAAGCTGTTCATACTCACTGGCCGAAGCCGCCATCAGCCTGCTGCGCTTCCCATCTGCACCAGCCGCCTGCGCATGCGCGCTTATGCGTTGCCGGACTTGTAATTCTGCGCCAGCGGCCGGGCACCGCCAAGGGGGTTATTTTTATCACGCTTGAAGATGAAACCGGAACCGTGAATATTGTGGTTTGGCGTAAGATTTTTGAACGCTATCGGCGGGCGGTGATTTCTGCGCGGCTGATGCGGGTGACCGGCCGATTGCAGCGCGCAGATGGTGTCACACATGTGATTGCTGAAAAAATCGAAGATATATCCCCTCTACTTGATCAATTATTGGCTCCGGTTGAAAAAAAGATAGGCAACAGCGTTGCAGGCACATAAATAAGGTATATTGATTTAAGGAATATAAAATGCACCGCGTTGCTGCCCCAATTATAATAGCACTTAGCCCTATCCTATTTTCAGCCTGCGTGCTCAGTACGCCAACGCTGGGAGTAAATATAAATGCCCCAGAACTGGAAAAAGAAGTCTGCCGAGCCAAAATTTCCCAACCCGCAATCTATGAAACGGTAACTGAAAAAAAGCTCATTGCGCCGCCAAAATTGAGCCCGTCAGGCCGTCAGATCGCCCCCGCTACATATCAAAACCAAACTATTTACCGAGTTATACGCGAGCGCGCTATAAGGTGGTTTGATACGCCCTGCAAAGATGAAATAAACGCCGATTTGATCGCCAGTTTACAACGGGCCTTGGCTGCACGCGGCTATTTCAATGGAAAACTCACGGCGATAATGGATCACGACACCAAAGTGGCCCTGCGCCGTTATCAGTCAGAAAATGGATTAGACAGCGCCATTTTAGCCCGTCAAACCACCAATACCCTCGGCCTTCTACCGGTGCCACGTCAAACTGTTGAAGGCAGCTAAAAGCCCGCTAAAAAGCGGGCTTTCGCAAACAGGTTTTTCAATTACTCGAGGTTTAGAACCACAAAGCGCGGTTGGCCTTCGCGCCGTGCCAAGACCAGAATTGACTGCCGCCCTGACTCTTTGGTGCTGGCCAATTGTTCGGCAAACTCAGCAACGCTGCCGACACTTTTCTGCCCTGCATCGGTGATGATATCACCAGCGCGCAGACCTTTTTGATAGGCATCTGAGGCTTCATCAACACTGTGTACAAAAAGCCCAACAGCGCTTTCATCAAGACCCTTTTCTTCGCGCAATTTAGGATCAATATCCATCAGCCCTATACCCATGAATGTACTCACTTCGGGCTCTTGCGGCGGCTGATTACCAAGGCCTCCACTGCGCGCCAACTCATCGAGGGAGGGCCGCTGACCAAGGGCCACCTGAAGGGTTTTACGCTTGCCATCCCGCAGCACCACAACATTGACGGTTTTGCCCACAGGTGCTTTGCCGACCACCCGGACCAATTCGCCCGAATTTGCCACCTTGATACCATCAAACATCACAATCACATCCGTAGCCTGAAGCCCGCCCTCATCAGCGGGTCCACCCGCAGCCACATCCTGCACGATGGCGCCGCTTGGATCGTCAAGTCCCAGAGCTTCCGCAATATCTTCTGTCACATTGCCGATCGTAACGCCCAGCCAACCGCGGCGCACTTCGCCAAACTCACGCAGTTGCGCCACCACGGGGGCAACCACATTTGACGACATGGAAAACCCGATCCCGATCGACCCGCCGTTGGGTGATAATATCGCCGTATTTACCCCGATAACTTCGCCGTCCATACTGAAAAGTGGTCCGCCAGAATTGCCGCGGTTGATCGCCGCATCGGTCTGGATATAATCATCGTAGTAGCCCGAAAGCTCACGGTTGCGTGCGGAAATGATCCCGGCCGAAACAGAAAAACCCTGCCCCAGCGGATTACCGATCGCCATAACCCAATCACCCACACGGGCAATATCGCTATTGCCAAAGCTGACATATCCAAGCGCAACATCGGTGTCGACTTTTAGCAGCGCAATATCAATATTCTTATCAACCCCGATGATTTTTGCAGCCCGTTCACTGCCATCAGAGAATTCAACCATTATCTCGTCCGCACCTTCGATCACGTGATTATTTGTGACCATAAAGCCGTCTTCGGAAATAATGAAACCGGAGCCCAAGGCAGAGGCCCTGCGAGGCGGTGCGCCATTGGGATTGCGTTCTTGAAAATCGCGAAACAGATCTTCAAACGGGCTGCCTTCGGGCACAATGCCGCGGGGGGCAATTTTTGTATCAATTTTAGTGGTGGTGGTAATATTCACCACAGCCGGGCTTGTAACTTCAACCAAATCAGCAAAGCTTTCCGGCGCGCCGCGGGCAAACGCTGGCAGATTTTGCACCAGTAAAAATAATAATGCCATCGCCCCGAAAGATACGCTGCGGATTAAAATCCAAGCCTGCATATTAATTGTGGGGGCATGGGCCCTCGATCTCTGACGCGTTACAAACATGTTCATCAACTCCTGTCATTGCAAATGGCATTAAACGCCGGATGAATGTTCTTTTTATCTAGGGCCGCGATCATCAATCGGCAATAGCAAGAAAAGACACCCAAGAACTTGTGATCACGCGTGAGATGAAGGCGTGTTTAAAAAAATGCCCTTACGGCCCATAACAACATTGCCCCAGCCAGAGCGGTGCTTAAGCCAAAGATGCGGCGTGTCGAATAAGGCATTGATTTAAGCTGATCTAGCAGCTGTTCAATGATCTGAGGGGCCAGTCCATAAACCAGCCCCTCGATGAGCAAAACAAGGCCTAGACCCCAAAGAATCGCTTCAATCATTTACCGCCCGTATCAGATTTCAGATAGTTGAAAAACTCTGAATCCGGCGACATGACCATACTCGTGCCTTGGCCCCGCAAAGCGGAGCGGTAGGCCGCCAACGAGCGGTAAAACTCGAAAAACTCAGGATCGGCCCCAAAGGCTTCGGCAAAGATTTTATTGCGTTCAGCATCAGCCTGACCACGCGCGATTTCAGATTCGCGTTTGGCTTCCGAGACAATCTCGACCTGCGTTCTATCCGCTGTCGCGCGAACCCGCTGCGCCGCCTCGTTACCGCGCGCGATCTCATCTGCGGCCTCGCGTTCACGTTCGGCGCGCATCCGTGCAAAAGTGGCATCCAGGTTGGCCCTTGGAAGGTCCGTTCGTATCAAACGCACATCCACAACTTCAAGCCCGATCGACCGCGCGCTTTCAATTGCCCCGTTGCGGATACGCAGCATCAGGGCCGCTCGATCCGAGCTTAGGATATCGTTTGAGCTCACAGAACCAAGAACTTCGCGCAATTCGTTGATCAAAATGCCGTCCAAACGGGTCTCGGCAATTTGAATCCCGCCTGGGCCAACGGCTTCGCGGAATTGGTTGACATCGACAATCCGGTAGCGGGCAAAGGCGTCAACCACCAAACGCCGATCATCAAGCGGCGTGACTTCAAGCGGGTCTACATCACGGCTTAGGATCCGATCATCGTAGAACACAACTTCCTGAATGAACGGTATTTTAAACGCCAGACCGGGGTCTTCTTTGATGGACACCACGCGGCCAAATTGAAGCACAAGCGCTTTGTTACGTTCGTCGACAATAAATATTGCTGACATGAGACCGATGATCAAGATCACCAGAGCGGGAATGAGAAAACCTATTCTACGCATCACTTATTCTCCTGCCGAAGTTGGTTCAGTGGCAGATAAGGCACAACGCCCTGACCGCTTGCTTGTTGATCGATGATGACTTTGTCGACGCTTCCCAAGACCTCTTCCATGGTTTCAAGATAAAGCCGTTTACGGGTAACATCCGGGGCTTTCAGATATTCTTCTAAAACAGCCGAGAACCGGCTGGCTTCACCGGTTGCTTCATTGATCACCCGTGCGCGGTATCCTTCTGCTTCTTCCAGTACCTGAGCAGATTCGCCGCGCGCCTGCGCAAGCACCCGGTTGGCATAGGCATCCGCCTGTTTTTCAAGCCGATCGCGTTCCTGTTCGGCGGCCTGAACCGCACGGAAGGCATCAATCACCTGTTCTGGCGGATCAGCACGGTCAAAGTTAACCCGCACCACATTGACGCCGCTATTGTAGCTGTCGAGTGTTTGTTGGATCAAAAGTGCAAGGTCGTCTTTGATGACTCTCCGATCCCGGTTCAAAATCGGCGCCAGTTCGGATTGGGCGATAATTTCACGCATCGCAGATTCAGCCACCGCCCGGATGGTCATTTGCGGATCGCGAAGATTAAAGAGG
>ERZ1049444.357-NODE-357-length-46424-cov-11.119088_pt1 | contig 46424 bp, 37 predicted proteins | sample MGYA00383101_ERZ1049444 | MGnify/ENA primary metagenome ERZ1049444 (study PRJEB29581, sample SAMEA5548371) | metagenome | biome: marine; feature: coastal; material: water | depth 50 m | study: Short-term variability in the microbial, nano- and picoplankton... | reverse complement strand
TCTTTTGAAGGCGATACAGGATTTATGTATAAAGCAAATCTTTGTTGTAGGACAGCTATTAAAATTTTAAAACCAATAACGACGTTCAATGTATTTACTGAAGATGATATTTACAAAAAAGTGTATGCATTTTCTTGGGAAAATTTTATGAATGTTGACGGAAGTTTAGCTGTTGACGCAACCGTTTTTTCAGATAAATTTACCCATTCAAAATATATTGCTTTAAAAACTAAAGACGCTATTGTTGATCGCTTTAGAGATAAGGAGGGAAGAAGACCAGATGTCGATTTAGATCACCCAACACTTAGGATTAACATTCATATAGATCGCAATATTTGTACTTTGTCACTTGACAGCTCTGGACAATCACTACATAAACGTGGTTACAAGGTTGCAAATACGATGGCTCCTATAAATGAAGTTTTAGCTGCTGGTATGATAATGTTAGCGGGTTGGAATGGGCAAAGTGATTTATTAGATCCTATGTGTGGTAGTGGAACTATTTTAACAGAGGCCGCTATGATTGCTTGTAATATTCCGCCAAATTTGAATCGAGATGAATTTGCTTTTGAAAATTGGCTAGATTTTGATGTGGATTTGTATGAATTAATTGAAAATGCAGCTTTAAAAAAGATACGAGATTTTCATTATACTATACAAGGTTTTGATATCGAGGCTGATGTTGTAAAAAAAGCAAATGAGAATATTGAAAGTGCAAATCTCAAAGAATTTATTTCTGTTAAAAATCAAGATTTTTTTACAAGTAAAAAAGAAACAGAGCGTCCTTTGTTTGTAGTATTTAATCCTCCTTATGATGAAAGAATTCAGGTAGATGCAGAAAAACTATATGCTTCTATTGGCACTACTCTAAAGCATAAATATCCTGGAACACAGGCATGGATGATTACTAGTAATATGGAGGCCTTAAAACACGTAGGATTAAGACCTTCTCGAAGAATTAAGCTTTACAATGGTAAATTAGAAAGTAAATTAGTTCGTTATGATATGTACGAGGGAAGTAAAAAAACAAAAAAGAACCTTTAGTTTTTTATTTTTTATAAATAGGAATTAAGTAAGAAATTCCATAACCAAAACCAACTCCGAAGTCACTGTAGTCGTTAGTTTTATTGAAACCTGGTATGTATAAGTTGTTGAAGTTTTCAGGAACATCCTCGGAAAATTTATTTTTAAGTTGTAGATTAATGGATAAAAATAAATTGGTTAGTATTTCCGTTTTAATACCAAATATAAATTCTACCCAATGTGCGGTCAATCCTTTATATGTGCTTGGATCAATTACCATGGTTCCAGGAAATGTTGAATCACCCGTATAAATAGTATATTCTTCAAGATTTTGATCAAAAGTTGAAAATCCATATCTCAAACCAACATAAATAGCATTGTTCATTCCCACCCAATTATTATAGGCATTAAAATCACCACCAATCTTAAAATAACTCCCTTTAGTGGAAGCTATCAAGTTACTTTCTGTCTGATTATCTTGGTCAAAACCATACTCTGCCGCTATGTAAAATCGATGTGTTAATCTGTAGTCGACCATAAATTCAAAACCAGAAAAATTTTCATCAAATAAAGAAATTGCAGGCCTAGCTAAATCAGCACCAACACGTAAACCATATTTATTATTTTTTGTTATGGTATCATTTATAGTTCTTTCTATCTCTTGGGCAAATCCACAATAGCATGACAGCAACAGTACCTTAATGAAAAATAGTGACGTGAGTATTTTGTTCATTTTCTATTAATGAGTTATTAATTTCTATCTCGTTAATCCAATTATCTTCTTCTATCTCTAATAGTTTTAGAAGATCTCTATATATAGTTTTGAAAGCACAAGCTCTATTTATATAGATATTATCTCTTTGATAATTAAAAGTTACCACATCTGTATTGCCATCAGTAGTCGAAGTATTTCCTTTAATAAGTAAATAATTGGTAGTGTTTGATTGCGTATTTAATGGAATTGCTATAGAATCTCTCGTCTCTGATTTGTAGAGATCAATATTTTCGTCATTAACGATAGTAGTAACTGTTAAATTTGAAACTTCTTTAGGTAGCAATGGATTTACTTTACTTTTAAATTTAATAATTAGGAAAGGTGTTTTTGGAGTTTCTTCCGTACAAATATCATCCTTTGTGCAGCCTGTGATAAAAACAATAAATAAAGCTGAAAAAACTATTTTTTTTAACATATCGTTAATTTCTAGATGCTTCTTTTTTCCAAAAGTACAACATTTTCTACATGAAAAGTTTGAGGGAACATATCTACAGCTTGAGATTTACTAACGATGTAATCAACATCTAATAATTCAAGGTCTCTAGCTTGTGTTGCACTATTACAGCTAACGTAAATAATTTTATCAGCCGAAATTTTAAGCAATTGTTTGATTACGTCTTTATGCATACCATCTCGAGGAGGATCGGTTATTATAACATCAGGCGTTCCATGTTGATTAATAAAATTATCATTAAACACTTTTTTCATATCACCTACAAAAAACTCTGTATTTTCAATATTATTAAATTGAGCATTTTCTTTAGCGGCTTCAATAGCCTCAGGAACCGATTCGATTCCTATAACTTTTTTTGCTTTTTTTGAAACAAATTGAGCAATGGTTCCAGTTCCAGTGTAAAGATCAAAAACTATTTCATTACCTGTTAAGCCAGCAAATTCTCTTGTAATTTTATATAGTTCGAATGCTTGTTCCGAATTGGTTTGGTAAAAAGATTTAGCGTTTATTTTAAAACGTAATCCTTCCATTTCTTCAAAAATATGATCATTTCCTCGATAGCAAATTACATCTTGATCATAGATAGTATCATTACCTTTTGAATTAATTACATATTGCAAGGAAGTGATTTCAGGAAATTTTGCACTAACAGCATTTAATAATAATTCTCGATTTGTTTGATCTTCATAAAAAAACTGAAGCAAAACCATTAAATCTCCTGTTGAAGAAGTACGTAACATTAAGGTACGCAAAAGACCCTCTTTATGACGATTGTTGAAGAAAGTGAGATTTAATTCTTCAGCTTTGTTTTTTACAAAATTTCTAATAGCATTACTAGGATCTCTTTGTAAAAAACAAGAGTCAATATCTAATATTTTATCCCACATACCCGGAATATGAAATCCGAGTGCATTTCGGTTTTCAATTATTTCATCGCTTTTAATTTGATCTAGAGTCAGCCATTTACTATTACTGAAAGAAAACTCCATTTTATTACGATAAAAATACTGTTTTTTTGATCCTAAAATTGGGACTATTTCTGGTAATTCAATTTTACCTATACGTATTAAATTATTCTCGACTTCTTTTTGTTTATAGTATAATTGATGGCTGTAATCCATAAATTGCCACTTACACCCACCACATGTCCCAAAATACTCGCATTTAGGGTCGACTCTCTTTTCTGAATATTTAGAAAATAAAATAGCAGATCCCTCGTAATAACTTTTTCTCTTTTTAGTAGTCTGAATAGTGCATACATCACCCGGCACCGCATTATTTACAAATACTACTTTTCCATCTGGTGCAAATGCAATCGATTTTCCTTTAGCTCCTGCATCTACTATTTCTACATCTTCAAAAATCTTTTTTCGTCTATTTTTTCCCATGAGAGCAAAAATAAGAATAGCTATAAAAACATAATCAGAAAAACTAATTATATTTTTTTAACTAGTTAATAGGCAAAATATCATTTCTTGAATATTCTAAAATTTAGTAAATTGCAAAACAAGGGTGATTTCTCTCCTATGCTGAATTTTCGAGTCTACGAAAGGATAAAGGTAATGTAGGAATTGTATTTTTTTAATTTTAAAATTTATTAGTCATGGATGTAGTTGAAAAGATCTCATCACAAAAAGCAATTAATTTAGAAAATGAGTACGGCGCTCATAATTACCACCCGCTCCCAGTTGTTTTAGAACGCGGTGAAGGAGTATTTGTTTGGGATGTAGAAGGAAAGAAATATTATGATTTTCTCTCCGCTTATTCTGCAGTTAACCAGGGTCACTGTCACCCTAAAATAATTAAGGCTTTAACAGAACAAGCCCATAAATTAACACTGACTTCAAGAGCATTTCATAACGATATTTTAGGAACTTATGAAAAATATATCTGCGATTATTTTCGATTTGAAAAAGCACTACCTATGAATAGTGGAGCAGAGGCTGTCGAAACGGCAATAAAACTTACAAGAAAATTTGCTTACGAAAAGAAAGGGATAGAAGAAAACAAAGCAGAAATTATCGTTTGTGAAAATAATTTTCATGGTAGAACAACAACTATCATTTCTTTTTCAAACGATGAAGATGCTCGTAAAAATTTTGGACCCTATACCGCAGGTTTTATAAAAATTGAATACGACAATCTTGAGGCATTAGAAAATATGTTAAAATCAAATTCAAATATTGCAGGGTTTTTAGTTGAACCAATTCAAGGAGAAGCTGGAGTTTACGTTCCTTCTGAAGGATATCTTTCGAAAGCAAAAAAAATATGTGAACAGTATGATGTTTTATTTATTGCTGACGAAGTGCAAACGGGAATCGCTAGAACAGGACGATTGTTAGCCACTTGTGGCAATTGTAATTGTTCTGATAAAAGCTGTAGCGAAATACCAGATGTAAAGCCAGATATATTAATTTTAGGAAAAGCAATAAGCGGCGGAGTGTATCCTGTTTCAGCAGTTTTAACAACTAATGAAATAATGGACGTTATAAAGCCTGGTCAACATGGTTCTACTTTTGGAGGTAACCCTCTGGCATGTGCTGTTGCTATTGCTTCACTTGATGTAGTAAAAGAGGAAAAGTTAGCTGAAAATGCAGATAGGTTGGGTCAGTTATTTAGAAGTGAAATTTCAAAATTTATCGAAACTACCGAATTAGTCTCTGGAGTAAGAGGTAAAGGGTTGCTAAACGCGATTCTTATAAATGACACCGAAGACAGTAAAACAGCTTGGAATCTTTGTCTGAAGCTTAGAGATAATGGTTTGTTAGCGAAACCAACACATGGTAATATTATTCGATTTGCCCCACCTTTAGTAATGACTGAAGAGCAGCTCATGGATTGTGTTTCAATAATTAAAAAGACCATCAACGAATTTGATTTCTATTAGATGAAACTTGGTGATTATGTTTCTGTTTTGGATGAAGACGTTTCCGGGAAAGTAGTTTCTATTGTAGGAAATAAAATTACTATAATTGATTTGGATGGTTTTCAACAACAATATTTAAAAAATGAATTAGTCTTCCAATCGGGAGAATTATCCGACTTGGCAAATTCTATTGAAAATATTTCAGAGATTATTTCTGAAAAAGAACAGAAAAAACATAAATTTTCTTCAAAAGTAAAATCAAAAGAAAGAACATCTCCTAAGATGGAAGTAGATTTACATATCCATCAACTGGTTTCAAACACTAGAAATATGGATAATTTTGAAATGTTAAATTTTCAATTAGAAACTGCCAGAAGAAAAATAGCTTTTGCAATAACAAAAAAAATACAGAAAATTGTGTTTATTCACGGTGTTGGTGAGGGAGTTTTAAAGTACGAATTAATTAGGGTTCTCAAAGAATACGAAGGGCGCCTCAAGTTTTATGATGCTGATTACCAAAAATACGGACTAGGCGCTACAGAGGTTTATATTTTTCAGAGTAAACAGTAGCTTTTTAAAATTCGGGAGTGAGCGAAACGGTTCCGTTAATTATATTATTTTGGTTCCCAAGTACCATAGTTTCTTTGGTTATTTGTTCTGTTCCGTTAACAAGAATAAGATTGTTGATTATTAATTCAATATCGCTTGTTAGTTGGTAGGTATGAATTTTATATTGATCAATAGTATTGTTATTAGTGATGTTTTCATTTAAATAATCAGGGGTATTCGAGATTGTAAAATCATTTGTTGGATCTAAATCTCCGTTAGCATCTTCATACCTTGTTAAAACAGAGTCGTTATCATCATCCACATCTAAATAATCAGGAATTAAATCACCGTCTGTGTCTAAAGGAAATTCAGAAATTCCTTCTAAAAAATCGGGCCCTAGTTCGTTAATAGTAGGAACATTATCTCCATCATCATCATCATCATAATAATCCAACAGACCATCATTATCAGAATCTAAGTCACTTGTTATATCTTCTGTAATTCCATCGTTATCGTCTTTAATTACAATTGTTGTGAGCTGAACTAAACCAGATTCTCCATAATATTCATTAGTTACATTTGGAGTAATTGGCGGGATACTGCTACAAAAGTAATCGTCATCGATATCATCGTCATATTTTCTGTAATTAACCAGATATGAAGTGCCATTTAGTATATACTCTTTGATTCCATTTTCAATAAACAAAATATCATTCGTTTCTAAAACTAGAGATATACTTTCTGCAGCAAATGAGTTATTTATATTATAAAATGTATAAGAACCAATTCCGCCACAAGTTTTTAAATTATTACTGACAAAGTTAAAATCAGTTACGATGACATCACCATCATCACAAGACGCTAATAAGCTTATTATTATTGGAATAAAAAATAATTTACGCATAAAGAAATCTTTATACAAAGAAACAATATTTCTTTATTATGAAACTATAATAAATTGTATTTTTGGCCATTATGAGAAAAATCTATTTTGATAACGCTGCGACAACCCAAGTCAGAAAAGAGGTTGTTGACAAGGTAGCAGAAATATTAAGTACCGAATTCGGTAACCCTTCCTCAACTCACTCTGTCGGAAGATCTTCTAAATCTATTCTTGAAAATTGCAGAAAAGAAATTGCTGCTCATTTTAAAGTGACTGCAGCAGAAATAATCTTTACTTCAGGAGGAACAGAAGCAGATAATTTAATAATAAATAGTTGTGTAAGAGATTTAAAAGTTGAGCGAATAATCACGAGTAAAATTGAACATCATGCTGTTTTACACACGATACAGGACTTAAGTAGTGAGCTTAATATTCAAGTAGATTATGTTCAATTAGATCAAAATGGTATGATCATTTATGATCATTTAGAAAATCTTCTAAAAATATCTCCATCAAAAACTTTAGTTAGTTTAATGCACGTGAATAACGAAATTGGGAATATTTTAAACATCAATAAAGTAGCAACTATTTGTAAGGATTATAATGCTTTGTTTCATAGTGATACCGTTCAATCTGTAGGTCACTATAATTTAGATTTTTCAAAAATACCTATTGATTTTGCAGCTGTTGCAGCCCATAAGTTTCACGGCCCTAAAGGGGTTGGATTTGCATTTGTCAGAAAAAATTCAGGCTTAAAAGCGTCCATTAAGGGAGGAGAACAAGAGCGAGGTTTAAGAGCAGGTACGGAGGCTGTTTATGCAGTAGCTGGCCTTAATGAAGCTTTGAAATTATCATACCAACATCTTACAGAAGAAACAAACTACGTAAAATCGATAAAAAATTATTTTAAGGATACTTTATTAAGGGAAATTCCAGATGCTAAACTAAATGGTTGTTGTGGAGATGATGATTTAAGTACGTACACATTACTAAACGTTTTATTACCTATTCCGCCAGAAAAAGCATCATTGTTATTATTCCAACTTGATTTAAAAGGAATTGCATGTTCTAAAGGTTCTGCTTGTCAGAGTGGAAGCGTAAGTGGATCCCACGTTTTGTCAGAAATTCTATCAAAAGAAGATATGTTAAAACCATCTTTACGTTTTTCTTTCTCAACCTTCAATACTACGGAAGAAGTTGATTTTGTAATAGAAACTCTAAAAGAATTAATGAACTCTTAATATCTAAAATTTCATCGTCGTTCTGATATTAAACACACGAGGTGTTAAATAATTGGGAATTGCATATTGCACTTTTGTATAAACATCTCTTACGAATGTATTAGTAATTGAGTTTTGAACATCAAAAATATTAAATATTTCAAGACCAACGGTCAGCTCTCTAAAAGCTTTTAGAGCTCCTGATTTTTTTAATTTATTATCGTTTATTAATATGTATGAAAATCCAACGTCAGCTCTCTTATAATCTGGTAATCTTGTTTGATAATTATATGGATCTGCATAACTAGGCGACCCACCTGGCAAACCAGTATTGTAAGTTAGGTTTAAGTAGAGTTTTAAGTCGGGTATTACTTTTATGTAATCTTGAAATAAAACTGAAAATTTTAATCGTTGATCAGAGGGCCTAAAAATATAACCTCTATCATCAATATTCTCCTTTGTTTTTAAATACCCAATACTTACCCAACTTTCAGTTCCAGGTACAAATTCACCAGCCAGTCTCACATCAGCTCCATAGGCAAAGGCAACTGCATTATTTCTAGCTCGATAGCGTATTCTTACATTTTCTAGTGTGTAAGGATTTACATCTGTTAGTGACTTATAGTACAGTTCAGTATTTAAAGAAAAAGGTCTACCCCATAAGTCAAAACTATAATCATTCCCTACTACTAAATGAATTGATTGTTGCGCTTTTACTTCAGGATTTACAGCGCCTAACGAATCCCTTAATTCCCTATATAAAGGGGGTTGATGGTAAAAGCCGCCTGATACTCTAAAAAGCACATCAGCTTCCCAATCAGGTTTTAAGGAGGCCTGAATTCTTGGACTAAAAACAGTTTGGGAGTTGTTCTTCAACCCTTTTCCACCGACGGTCCAGTGGTGTGCTCTAACTCCAGCATTAAGCCAAAGATCATTGTTTCCAAGGCTGGCTCTTTTACTCCATTGAATAAAACCAGAGATGCGATCAATTTGAACATCATTAGTTGCTCTAACAGAGGTATATGGAACAATAGGAGAGATGAAGGGATCATAAGGTTCGTTATTTCCAAGGTCTCCAATTGGCGGACGAATGGAGAATCCAGCTGAATCAATGACTTCATATTCTTGGATTCGATCTCGAATATCTTCATGGGTGTATTTTATTCCGTAATCAACTTTACTATCATCAATCGATAAAATACCTTTGTGTTCCAAATTTACAAATAGTGCATCTAGATCATTCCTTGCATGGGTTAGCTGAGAACCAATACCTTCTGTAAATTCAACTTCACCGAGATCTTCTCCGCCGATATCAGTATTCACTTCTCCCAATCTGTATTCAGCAAAAATATCATAATGCTCTTGTTCTTTTGAATGATAAATAGAACCAATTAGTTTTGCAGTATAATCATCAGATACTACATAAGTCCCCTTTAGAGCTCCAAAATAAGTTTGGTATTGATCTACTTCTTGTCCTTCATAAAAAACAAGTAGCGCAACGGGGTCGGTGATGGTTCCAAAGTTAGTTTGTCTGGTTAGTGGTTCAAATTGATAATCGTTAATAGATATATTTCCTAGAAAATTTAATTCAAATTTATTGGTAATTTTATAGCTTAAATAAGCTTGTGCATCTGCAAATACTGGTTTATAGTTTGATTCAGTTTCTGTTGAGTTTACAAACAAGCTGTTGTTTCTGTAACGAGCTCCGACAATACCGTTGAATCTACCGTTTTTGGAAACTCCTCCCGAAGAAATATTAGCACCTAATAAACTTAAATCTGCAGTGGCTTCAAACGCAACTGGCTTTCGATATGTTATATCCAAAACAGAAGAAAGCTTATCACCGTATTTTGCTTGAAAACCTCCAGCTGAAAAATCAACTTTAGAGGTTAAGTCGGTATTTACAAAACTAAAACCTTCTTGCTGACCACTTCGGATTAGAAAGGGTCTATAAACCTCGATTTCGTTAACATAGACCAGGTTTTCGTCGTAATTACCACCTCTTACTGCATATTGTGTACTTAATTCATTATTACTATTTACACCTGGCAAGGATTTAATTAAATTTTCCACTCCTGCATTTGCTCCGGGTATTTTTCGAACAGCTTCAGGACTTATAGTGGTAATTCCTTCAATTCTTTTTCTTTTATTTCTTGATATTACAACCTCTCCAATCTGTTCTATAGCTAAACTCATTACTGGATTAATCTCAAAGTCTGAATTTGCGCTCAAAGCTGGAACAGAGATTTGAATATTTTTAAAAGTTACATGGGAAAATACTAGAGTTAATTCCTTTTTTGGTGGCACTTCAAGAGAGTAAAACCCATCAAAATTTGTTTGTGTGCCATCATTTCCAACAGTAACATTTACCTCAGCTATTGGGATGTTATTTTCATCGAGAACGATTCCTTTTATAATAGCATTCTGAGCTGAGAGGCTGCAAAAAGAAATGGTAAGTATAAATATGAGGATCGAAGTGTATGTTTTCAATTTGAGTTTATGTTTATTTTCTAAAAAAGGTTGATTCAAATGTAGTATTATTTCCAACATTATCAATGACAATTAGTTTCAAATTATTTTCCACCTCAGAAATGATTTGGTCATTGAAGTCGTAGGTTAAAACGTCTTTTTTGTAATCATATTCCATCAAAATAAACTTTCCGTTAATAGTAGCTCTGTAGGAGCTTATTCCACTTAAATCATCGATAATTTTAATTTTTAAAGTTTTATTCTTACTAATCCATTTTTTGTTTAAAAAATTTATAGGTTTTATTTCTGGTTTTTTTGTGTCGACTGCTAAAACGAAGGTGCCTAACTTTTTTGTTTTTGCAGTTAATTTATTTCCTTTTTTGGATGTTTTGACATAATAAGGGGTCTTTTTGTAATTGAGCCTGCCAATGTAGAGTTTATCAATATCTGTTTTGTTATAATTTGATATATCTGTAGTGATAGAGATTTTCTTATGAAGTGGCACAACATCTTTGTGTAGTTTTAGAGTGTCGATTTTTACGTCAATGTCGAGATAGGTATCTTCATAAAAACTATTTGCTGGAATATAAACATTAAATTTACCCTTTGTTATCGAAGATCCTTCTTGCGCATATATAAAATCTTCTGGTTTATTTACTATTGCTGGTGTTAATGCTTCAAGTTGTTCCCCGATTATAGGGATTGAAATAGAAACAGTATTATTATCAAAATCTGTGACTTTTATCAAATAGTTTGAATTTAATTGATCTTGAATATCTAGGATTCCATTGCCTTTTTCATTTTTTATAATGCTTAGAGGGTTATTTGATTCTCTAAAAAGTTTTTGAATGCGAATCTTATTGTTTTTAAAATAGTTGTAATCAATATATCTATTTATATAACCAGTCTCAGCAAATGAAAATTTTTCAAAGACAACTTTAAAATTTTGCTTACCATTATAATAAGTATTGACTTCGTAAATACCATTTTTATTTGAAGCTCCATTTTGTTGGTCAAAGGCAGAAATACCAAATCCAATCTTTCCAAATGCAGTTATGTTTTCAGCTTTATAGGATCCATCTTTTTGTAAAATGAGCCTGATTTTAACAGGATTTTTAGATTGATTAATTTGAGAACTTTTATCTAAAGGATATGCATATAAATTTGTTACAATCGGATCTCTGCTATCTGGGATAGTAATTCCAAAAAGGAGTGGATTCATTGGGCGAGAATTTTTATCCCTTATTTCAAAATGTAAATGAGGTCCGTCACTACTACCGCTGTTTCCAGTATATCCAATTAAATCTCCTTTTTTTACTTTTAGTTGATTTGCTTCAGGGAATATTTCAATCTCATAAGATTCTTTTTTGTATTGAGCATTTTTGACAAATTTTTGAATGGTATCACTGTATTTTTTCAAATGCGCATATACAGTTTGGTATCCAGTTGGATGTTTTAAATAAAGTGCTTTACCATAACCAAAATGAGAAACTTTTATCCTGTTGACAAAACCATCAGCAGGAGCGTAAATAGGAATTCCTGATTGCTGTTGTGTTTTTATATCCAATCCACTATGAAAATGGTTATTTCTTAATTCTCCAAAATTTCCAGAAAGAATAAGTGGAATCTTTACAGGGTTACTAAAATAATTTTCTGGAAGTTCTTCCTGAGCAAATAAAGAAGCGCAGCAGAGAAAAAATAAAACTTTAATCTTTTTCATAGTGTAAAATTAGTGATACGCTATAAATAATTGTTGGGAGTTAATCAATTTATCAGACAAGTTATCAATATTACAAAATTATTTACTTTTTAATTGGCTTTTCATCAAGCGATTGTTAACTTTGTAGAAATAGTATTGAATTAATTATTAATGAGTAATCTATCAGGAATTGTTGATTCTTTAGAGAGTAGGGTTGTTAAACTGCTTCAAGAATATGAGAATTTGAAGCGTTTGAATACTAAATTGGAAGATGAAATTACAATTTTAAAATCTCAACAAGATCAAAACATCATAGAAATCGATTCCTTGAAAGACGAATGTAATTCGTTAAGAATCGCAAATTCAATGCTTGGCAGTAATAAACATAAACGAGAAACAAAACTCAAAATAAATGAATTAGTTCGGGAAATTGACAAATGCATCACCCAACTTTCTGAATAAAAAAATGTCAAACCAACAAAAAATAAAACTATCAATAGCAGACAGAGTGTATCCATTAACAACTACACCTGAGCAAGAAGAAGCCTTAAGGAAAGCTACAAAGAAGATAGATGAAATGATTAAAAGGTTTGAAAAAAGTTATGCTGTAAGAGACAAGCAAGATGTATTGGCCATGTGCGCACTACAATTTGCAACTCAAGTAGCTCAAAAAGAAATAGATAAATTAGAAGATAGTCAACATATTGAAGATCAAATTGAAAAATTAAATCAAATGTTGCACGATTTTTAAATCGTAACGTTCTTAAAATAAGGTTACTGCCTACATTAATACTATTTTTGGTAAACTCAACGCGAATTCTTTAAAAAGGGCGAGTTGTAGTTGCAAAAGCGAGCCGTGTCCCTAGGGAGAGCGGATACTTGACCAACTCATTAACCCTAAACTTGTTTTAAGGAGTTTATACAAAACCAGCTATTAATGTAGGTTTTTTTATGAATAAAGCTCAAGTATATGAGTACTTGAATTCAAAAGAATATAGATATGAATGATATAATATTACCCGTAATAATAGGAGTTGTAGCAATAATTGTAGGTTATGGTATTGCAAAGATTCTTGAAAAAAATAAAGCTTCACACATTATTAAGTCTGCCAAAAAAAGGGCGACTGCAATTGCTAAGCAGGCAGGTAAAGATGCAGAATCACTTAAAAAGGATAAAATGTTACAGGCAAAAGAAAAGTTTTTAGAATTAAAGGCTGAGCATGAAAGAGTCATTTTAAATAGAGATAAAAAAATATCTGAAGCTGAGAAAAGAACGAGAGAAAAAGAATCCAAAGTGACCAGTGAATTAGCTAAAACTAAAAATTTAAATTCAAGTCTAGAATCCAAGAAAAATGAGTACAATGAAAGACTAACTTTCCTTGACAAAAGACAAGCAGAAATAGATAAAATGCATCGCAGACAAGTAGAACAACTTGAAGTCATTTCAAGTCTTTCAGCGGATGATGCAAAGGCTCAATTAATGGAGAGTATTAAAGATGAGGCTAAAACAGATGCCATGGCATATATCCAAAACTCCCTAGAAGAAGCTAAATTAACAGCCCAGCAAGAGGCAAAGAAAGTTGTCATTAATACCATCCAGCGAATAGGGACTGAAGAAGCAGTAGAAAACTGTGTTTCCGTTTTTAATTTAGAAAGTGATGATGTAAAAGGCCGGATTATTGGACGAGAAGGTAGAAATATTCGCGCTATAGAGGCTGCGACTGGAGTAGAAATAATAGTTGATGACACTCCAGATGCTATCATATTGTCTTGCTTTGATTCTGTTAGAAGAGAAATAGCTCGTTTATCATTGCACAAATTAGTGACTGATGGACGTATTCACCCCGCCAGAATTGAGGAAATAGTTAAAAAGACCAAAAAGCAAATAGAAGAAGAGATCAAAGAAGTAGGAAAAAGAACCGTAATAGATCTTGGAATTCATGGGCTTCACCCAGAATTAATTAAAGCTGTAGGAAGAATGAAATTTCGTTCCTCTTATGGTCAAAATCTATTACAACACTCTCGTGAGGTTGCAAAACTTTGTGGAGTGATGGCCTCTGAACTTGGTTTGAATCCTAAATTAGCCAAAAGAGCTGGTTTATTGCATGATATAGGGAAAGTCCCAGAAACAGAAACAGAATTGCCTCATGCTTTATTAGGAATGCAATTGGCAGAAAGGCATGGTGAAAAGCCAGACGTTTGTAATGCGATTGGAGCCCATCATGATGAAATTGAAATGAACAGTTTGTTGTCACCAATAATTCAAGTTTGTGATGCAATTAGTGGAGCAAGACCTGGAGCAAGACGACAAGTATTAGACTCCTATATTCAACGTTTAAAAGATTTAGAGGAAGTGGCATTTGGATTTAAAGGTGTCAACAAGGCATATGCCATTCAAGCCGGTCGTGAACTTCGAGTTATGGTAGAAAGCGAAAAGGTAAGTGATGAAAAAGCATCAGAATTATCTTTTAATATTTCTCAAAAAATTCAAACAGAAATGACTTATCCAGGTCAAGTAAAAGTAACTGTTATACGGGAAACAAGAGCAGTGAATATTGCAAAGTAATTATCTTCTTGGATGAAAATTATTAATTACTTGAGTTAAATGACTTTTATCGATGTGCGTGTAAATTTCAGTAGTAGTTATACTTTCATGACCTAACATTTGTTGAATTGCTCTTAAATCTGCACCGTTCTCTAGGAGATGAGTAGCAAATGAATGTCTGAAAGTATGTGGGCTGATTTTTTTTCGTATTCCAGCTTTGATTGTCAAATCCTTCACAATTTGAAATATCATAGCTCTCGTTAAATTATTCCCTCTTCTGTTTAAAAATAAAGTATCTTTTGCTGAGGGTTCTATATTTTGGATTGCTCTGATTTCTTTTTTGTAAATACTAATGTATTTGACCGTTACATTCCCTATTGGAATAAACCGTTGTTTGTTTCCTTTTCCTGTAACTTTAATAAAACCTTCATCAAAAAATAAATCGGATAGTTTAAGATTTATTAATTCTGAAACACGCAAACCACAACCATATAGTGATTCAATGATAGCTCTATTTCTTTCCCCTTGTGGTTTGCTCAAGTCAATGGTAGCGATTAATTGATCTATTTCTTTCACAGATAGCGTATCTGGTAACTTTCTTCCGGTTTTGGGACTTTCAATATGATCTACGGGATTTGTTGTTCGATATTCTTCAAAAACTAAATAGTTAAAAAAACCTTTCAAGCCAGAAATTATTCTGCTTTGCGAACGGGGATTCACCTCTTTCGCAATGTGATAAATAAATTCTTGGATGATTTCTCTATTTATGATTACTGGTGAATCTTTAATTGAGGAATCATCTAGCCATTTCACTAATTTTTTAATATCGAAAGAATAGTTTGAAATTGAATTTTCTGACAATCCTCTTTCTATTTTTAAATAATCCTGATAATATTTTAAAGCATCCAACCAGTTCATTTGTAGAAAATAATTAATTACAACTATTAAACATAATGTATAAATTTTTATTAGACAAACGACTGGATTAATTATATTTGAAAAACTTAAAATTAACAATTATGAAAAAAATTATTTTTTTATCGCTTATGGTATTATTTACTGCTAAATCCCTTTCGCAAGGAGTAGATTTAGGGATCAAGGTTGGGGCAAATTTTGCCACACTTACTGAATTACCGAATGTAGACACTAGAACGGGTTTAAACTTTGGTGCATTTTTTACCATTAAATTTAATGACAAGATTGCGATACAAGGAGATGTTCTTTATTCACAACAAGGAGCAGAATTTGATTTAGATAAAGTGGATTTAGATTATGTAAATGTGCCTATTGTCTTTAAATATTACCTGGTTAAAAGACTCAATCTTCATGTTGGTCCCCAATTTGGTTTTTTGGTAAGCGACTTTGATGCTAGTGAATTTGAAGATAGTTATGAATCAACAGATGTATCTGGTGTTGTAGGACTTGGTCTAGATTTACCACTAGGCTTTAGAGTTGACGGGCGTTACAATTTTGGTCTAACCGAATTCCTTCCCGATGTAAAAAACAATGTTTTTAGCTTGTCTGTAGGCTGGACACTTCTTTAATTTATTTTGAAATTGACTCTTTTTGGCTATAGTATTTATTGTTCATAATTAATGACAGTTATTATTATAGTTATAAACTTCAGACTATTGCCTTGTTTAAAGCCCTTAAAAACAGTGGATTATACTATTATTTAAAATAATAGTTATTAACATTTAATTGTTAATAACCTATTTGACACATAGTAGAATAGTATTTTTCTTTATTTAAATTTGAATAACAATAATCAAAATTATAAATATTATGAAAAATTTTTTACTTTTTATTGCTTTAGTAAGCTTTAGTTTTGCTTCAGCACAGATTACAACAAATGCAGGAACTTTTAATAAGCCTACTGAAGGCGAGACTGCTTTTGAATTCAATTTTATGCCAAATTTAGACGGTACAACTATGTTTACTGACAAGGCTAACGTTATGATGAGAAAATTCAAATCTGACACTAGAGTTACTCGCTACAAAGCATCATTAAGTGTTGCTGATAGTGGTGTAGAGGGGTCTGACATGACTTATGGAATTGGTTTAGGTTATGGTATTGAAAATCATTTCGCAGGTGCTGAGCGTTTATCAACATACTGGGGTTACGGAGGTAGCTTAGGATATGCTGATGGAGGAGACTTGATGGATGATGAAGGCGGTGTTGTAGAGACGGATGGTACTTTCGCTATTGGAGCTAATGTATTTTTAGGAGCAGATTATTATATTATTCCTAAAGTATATATTGGACTTGAAATGGGTTATGGTCTTGGGCTAGCGTCTGGAAATGACATCACTGCTTGGGGATTAACAGGTGGTGTAAACGGAATGATGAGAGTTGGTTTTAGATTATAATCTAACTACTAAATAATTTTAAAAGGAGCCATTGGCTCCTTTTTTTTAAACCGAAATTTTTGTTTCGGTTTTTTAATACCATAACTTTTGTATTTTTACTTTATGAAAAACTTTATCATCATCAATGGACCTAATTTAAATTTACTGGGCAAGCGTGAGCCTAATATTTACGGGTTTCAAACCTTTGAGGATTACTTTAATAATTTACAAAAAAAATATTCTTCACTAAACTTATCGTACTTTCAATCAAATATAGAAGGAGAGCTCATTGATAAACTTCAGGAGGTTGGTTTTAAAGTTGATGGAATTATTTTAAATGCAGCTGCTTATACGCATACCTCAGTGGGAATTGGAGATGCAGTGAAGGGAATTACTGTCCCAGTAGTGGAGGTACATATATCCAATACTTTTTCTCGAGAAGAATTTAGACATCATTCCTACATTTCCCCAAATGCAAAAGGAATTGTTTTGGGCTTTGGTTTGAAAAGTTATGAATTGGCATTAAAAAGTTTTCTGTAAAAAAAAACACCCTATTTTCATAGAGTGTTTTTTTACTTATCAAATAAATATTTAAAGATGTATTACTTCGTCGTAGGCATCTGCAACGGCTTCCATTACTGCCTCACTCATGGTCGGGTGAGGGTGTATAGTCTTTAATACTTCGTGACCTGTAGTTTCTAGCTTCCTACCTAACACTGCTTCAGCTATCATATCGGTGACTCCAGCCCCAATCATATGACATCCTAACCATTCTCCATATTTAGCATCAAAGATTACTTTAACAAAGCCGTCTTTGGTGCCAGCGGCACTTGCTTTTCCGGAGGCTGAAAATGGAAATTTACCTACTTTAATATCATATCCTTCTTCTAATGCTTGCTTTTCGGTGTATCCTACAGAAGCGATTTCTGGAGTTGCGTAGGTACAACCGGGAATGTTGCCATAATCTATAGCTTCAACATGCATTCCTTTTATTTTTTCAACACAAGTAATCCCTTCAGCTGATGCAACATGAGCTAATGCTGGTCCAGGAACTACATCACCTATAGCGTAATAACCAGGTATATTTGTTTGGTACCAATCGTTTACGATTATTTTGTCTCGATCTACCATGATTCCTACTTCTTCCAACCCAATATTTTCTATATTGGATTTAATACCTACAGCAGAAAGAACAATATCTGCTTCTAGGACCTCTTCTCCTTTTTTTGTTTTTACAGTAGCTTTTATTTTTTTACCGGTAATGTCTACAGTCTCAACGGAGGCATTGGTCATAACTTTAATCCCTGCTTTTTTGAAAGATCTTCCAAACTGCTTGGAAACTTCTTCATCTTCCAAAGGTACTAGGTTCGGCAAGTATTCAACAATTGTTACATCCGTTCCCATGGCATTGTAAAAATGGGCAAATTCAACTCCAATGGCACCGCTTCCAACAACAATCATACTTTTCGGTTGTTTTTTTAAAGTCATTGCTTCTCTATAGCCAATAACTTTTTCGCCATCTTGCGGTAAATTGGGTAATTGTCTTGATTTTGCACCCGTTGCTACGATAATGTGATCAGCACTATATTCAGTTCCGTCCACATCCACTTTTTTTCCTGGTTTTAGTTTTCCATAGCCATCAATTACGTCAATTTTATTTTTTTTCATTAAAAATTGAACACCTTTACTCATTCCGTCTGCTATTCCACGACTTCGCGCCACTACTTTTGTGAAATCTTTGTCAGGATTATCAAGACTCAAGCCATAATCTTCAGCATGTTTTAGGTAATCAAAAACTTGAGCGCTTTTAAGTAGGGCTTTTGTTGGGATACATCCCCAATTAAGACATACACCTCCTAAATTTTCTTTTTCTATAACAGCGGTTTTAAATCCTAGTTGAGAAGCTCTTATGGCAGTAACATAACCTCCTGGTCCACTACCTAAAACTATAATATCGTATTTGCTCATTTTGTTCTAAATTTTAAGTTACAAAATTACAAAATGTATATGTAACCAAATAATAAAAAAAATAAATTGACAATAAAATTTTCATGAAGTGGTAGCTAATAAAAAACTACTCTTTCTTAAAGTCTACAGATAAGGAATTAACGCAATATCGTTGACCCGTTTCAGTCGGGCCATCGTTAAAAACATGTCCTAGATGACCACCACAATTATTACAAACGATTTCTGTTCGGATCATTCCATGACTTTTATCTAATATGTTTTTGACGCTTCCTTTAATTGCGTCATCGAAAGAGGGCCAACCGCAACCACTGTCAAACTTTTGACCGCTTTTAAAAAGAGGATTTTCACATGCTTTACATAGATAGTAGCCATTTTCAAAATGAAGATTATACTTGCCTGAGAAGGGAGGTTCTGTACCTTTTTCTCTAAGAATACGATAGGACTCCTCAGATAGATTTTCTTTCCAGTATTTATCTGACGCTTGTTTTGGGAATATATTACTTTTCATCCGATGTTTTTGTAGGTGTAAATTTTAAGGAGATTCCATTTATACAATGCCTTTTTCCGGTTGTTTCAATTGGACCATCGTTAAAAACATGTCCTAAATGTCCACCACAATTTGCGCAGTGTTCTTCGACTCTCGTATATCCTAAATTGTTATCTGTAGAATAAGCTACATTTCCTTTAATTTCACGATCAAAACTTGGCCAACCTGATCCGCTATTATATTGATAATCGCTTTCAAAAAGGGCTGTGCCGCATGCAGAGCAAGAATAAACTCCTTCTTGATCATTATAATTAAACTTACTTGAATATCGGGGTTCCGTACCTTTTTTACGTAAAACATAAAACTCATCTTTACTTAGCGAGTTTTTCCATTCGGCTTCCGATTTAGTTATTTTAAAAGTCTTCTTTTCTTTTTTAGATTGTGCTTTACTTTGGCAACTCACAACTAAAATAGCCACTAATAGAATAATTATTTTTTTCATTTTTTTTGCTTTATGAACCTTAATTTTCTTGAATTAAAATTAGCGTATACCATTATAAAATTAAGGGTGACCTAAAACACCTATACTAAATTTTTTAAAGGTTAATTGTATAAAGTATAAATATCAGAATCCTCAATATTTAAATTATTCATTAATTCATTCATACCTAGATTACTAGTGCCATACTCAGCTGGAAGAATAGCAATTCTAAAAACTTGATTGTCTGTATAATTAGACCCTAGTGTGTTTAGGTTAAAATTAGCATCTAAAAAAATATTGACATCTAAAAAAGTATGATCAAATGTGTAAAGTAAGGTTCCTTGATTTAAAAAATATGTTTGTGGTAGTTGACTCCAAACGTCAATATCACCGTCTACGACTTCTTCAAGCATATAAACCATTACAACATCCGATTCATAAACCACTATATCAGAAGGGAATGTAACAAGTCTAGCGTAACCATTGCCTTGATTAAAATTGATGGTAGTTTCAAAAACTTTGCCTAGGTTATCGTATCCAGGAGGTCCTGCCGGACCAGTACATGATGTGATAAAAATAGTAAAAAAAAGTGCTAGAGGTGTAAATAATTTTTTCATGATATATTTTTTTTGAATATAATCAAAATCTGTTCCAAATAGAAAACTAAAATTAAATTTAGTTAAATAAAAATATTTTTTATCCTTTTTTTTCTAATAAACAAACATCAAATGATATTTAGATTGTGGATGATAATTAGAACTTAAATTTTAATAAAAAAAATAGTTTAAAACATTAACAAAAGAATGTTTATTTTTGTTAAAACCTACATTTCACAATGTAATCCCATTAAAATAAGATGCAAACACTAAAAAAAGGTAGTAAAAAGTTATTAAACGCTTGGGCCTTCTATGATTGGGCAAACTCTGTTTATAGTTTAGTTATAGCTTCATCAGTATTTCCGCTATATTATCAAGCTTTATTTAGCTCTGCTGGTATTGAATATATATCTATTTTTGGAGGAACTATTAGAAGTACTCCGCTTATAACCTACACCACCGCAATTGCATTTATTTTTATTTCTTTACTAATTCCGATACTTTCCGGAATTGCTGATTTTGTGGGTAACAAGAAAGTATTTATGAAATTTTTCTGTTATTTAGGTGCGTTTTCCTGCATGGGGCTTTACTTTTTTAATTTAGAAAATATTTTAACAAGTTTATTATTTTATTTTTTAGCCCTTATAGGTTTTTGGTGTAGTTGGATTTTTTACAATTCATACCTGCCAGACGTAGCTTATCCAGAGCAACAAGATAAATTGAGTGCTAAAGGATTTTCATTAGGCTATATAGGAAGCGTACTATTGTTATTATTCAACCTAGCAATGATCATGTTTCCCGAAAGCTTTGGGTTGGGAGATGATGGAGCCTCAAAAATGAAAGCGATGCAAATTTCATTTATATCTGTTGGTGTTTGGTGGTTGGTATTTAGTCAGTATACCTTTTATTATTTACCAAAAGGGAACGCGAATAGTAATAAAGTTACTTGGCATATACTTTTTGATGGTTATAGAGAATTAAAAAGTGTATACCTTTCACTCTCTGAAAACAGAGTGCTAAAGAGCTATTTGTACGCATTCTTTGTATATAGTATGGCAGTTCAAACAGTAATGCTTGTAGCTACTTATTTTGGAGAACAAGAAATTAATTGGGGCAGCGATAATCAAAAAACAATAGGTTTAATATCTAGTATACTAATCATTCAATTAGTTGCTGTAATAGGAGCACAATTAACGTCTAAAGCTTCAAGTAAATTTGGTAACTTACCTACTTTGATTGTAATAAATGGAATTTGGGCAGTAATTTGTGTAGCTGCTTTTTTTATGACGATACCCTTACAATTTTATATTACTGCTGGATTTGTAGGAATGGTAATGGGTGGTATTCAGGCATTGTCCAGATCAACCTATTCAAAATTTTTGCCCAACACTAAAGATACTGCCTCTTATTTTAGTTTTTACGATGTTTCTGAAAAAATAGGGATTGTCATCGGAATGTTAATTTATGGTTTTATTGATCAATTTACCGGAAGTATGCGAAATTCAATTGTATTTTTGATGCTGTTTTTTATTGTAGGAGCAATTTTATTGGCTAGAGTTCCAAATAAATAGTACATTCCTCACAATTTTTTTTTAAGTTTGTTGTTATTACAAAAAAACAAATTGCTAGGAATGAAAATCTTAAAATACGCTGGTAGGACAATTTCTCTTTTATTATTTTTTATTCACTTCTCATGTGTAAATGAGCCGTTAGAGGGAGATTTTCCTCAAGATGATGGAGTTCTAAATATCGAAGAAGGAGAGTTCAGAGCGAACGTAGGTATTGGTGATTTTTCCACAGGTTTAGCTGTAGGTGTTCTAAGTAATACTGATTTACTCACAATAACTGGAACTGTTCCTGATACAGGCGAAAGTATCGTTTTAACAATAGAAAACCCTGGTGTAGGAACTTTTAATATCACAGCTGGCTTAGGAACTCAAAATAGCGGAGTTTACATAGAAACAAATCCAGAAAATCCTTTCGTATCAGATGGAACTTTTGGAGTTTTTGGGCAATTAAATATTACAGAATTTGATACTCAAAACGCTACAGTTTCCGGAACGTTTAGTTTTACGGGAGTCCGAGTTGTTCTAGATGTCGACGGCAATCCAGTTTTGGACAGTAATGGTCAGCCTACTCTTGAGACTGAGGAAATAACGAATGGTGTTTTTAACAAAATACCGTACACTACCGAAGACCAAGGTGGTGGGGGTACCCCAATCACTGACGAATTTTTTGCCAAAGTCGATGGTGTCAATTTTGATACTGAATCAGTAACCACATCCCTAAACACAGTAGCAGGTGTATCGGTAGTGAAAATAGTAGCCGTTAATGAACTTGGAGAGATTATTAGAATTGATATACCAGAAGATCTTGGAATTGGAACCTTTGCAATGGAACCACTTTCAGATGGAACGAAATTGATTGGTTTATTTAATCCAGCAACTGTTGGAGAAAATTTAACCTCCAACCCCGGGACTATCAATATTACACGATTCAATGTTTTTACTGGAATTATTGAAGCTACTTTCGAATTTACTGCGACAGACCCACTAGGTCAAGATCCGAGTATTGCAGAAATTACAGAAGGTTCTTTTAAAGTAGACTATATATCTTCTCCTGGAGATACCGTTACGAGTTTTACCGCATTTATTGATGGAGAATTTTTTGGCCCTGACTCTATATTTGTGGGAGAGACTATTTTCAACGGACTATCTCGTTTCAATATAACAGCGATTATATCTGACACAGGCCAAAAAATGGGCTTATTTTTTCCAACTGATATTGAAATTGGAACCTATGAAATGACCACTAACCTAATAGATGGTTCTGAAAAATTCTGTCAATATACACCTGAGATCGGTGAAACGATAACTTATATTTCAAATCCTGGGACCTTGACTATTTCGGATTATGATCAAGACGCAGGTTTTGTAGAAGGAACCTTTACTTACACTGCCCTTGATTTAACTGCTCAAGATCCAGAGGTATATCAAATTACCGAGGGAGAATTTACTATCGAGTTTTAAAATATATTTATAATCAAATTATAAAACCTCTTTTATTTTTAAGAGGTTTTTTTATGTTTTTTTGATTTTAAAATTTTAATGCCATTTTAATTTTTTACACTGAACCAAAAAATGTCTGGCATTAAATATAATGGCACAACAATTGAATAATAAATTATAGAATATTTCTAATTATTAGGTTGATGGCTTAATTTTAGATGTTTAACTAATAAATAAAAATAATAAAGTATAATATCACTAATTACTATGGTAAGGTTTGTGACATTATGTCCTAAATAACTATATGGCTAGATCAAAAGTAACATCTCTCGACAGTTTGTCATTTCAAGATATTAATGAAGATGCAGAATTAATACCCTTAATGACTCCTGAAGATGAAGAGGCAATGAATAAAGAAGAATTACCTGAAATTCTACCAATATTACCTTTAAGGAATACAGTTTTGTTTCCTGGGGTTGTAATTCCTATTACAGCGGGAAGGGATAAATCAATTAAATTAATAAATGAAACTAACAAAGGAAATAAAATAATTGGGGTAGTTTCTCAAATTGATGAGAATATTGAGGACCCTGAATTAAAAGATATTAATAAAGTTGGAACTGTTGCTAAAATTTTAAGAGTATTAAAAATGCCTGATGGCAACACAACTATAATTTTACAGGGCCAGAAAAGATTTGAAGTGAATGAAATAATTACTTCAATCCCATACATGACAGCAACTATTAAAGAGGTTCCAGAGGCAAAACCGGCTACTGAAAATGAAGAATTCAAAGCAATAATAGATTCGATAAAGGAAAAGTCACTTCAGATTATTAAAAATAGTCCTAATATTCCCTCAGAAGCTGCATTTGCCATTAAAAATATTGAAAGTTCTTCATTTCTAATAAATTTTGTTTCATCCAATCTCAATGTTACTGTTGGTGACAAACAAAAATTATTGGAGATTAGTGATCTGAAAGATCGTGCGTTGGAAACATTGCGCTTCATGGAAATCGAATTAAAAAAATTATCACTACGAATCGATATTCAGTCGAAAGTAGAAAGTGATATTAGCCAACAACAAAGAGAGTATTTTCTTCACCAACAAATGAAAACAATTCAAGAAGAATTGGGAGGTAACACTTCGGAGGAAGAAATAGAAGAAATGCGACTCAGATCAAAAAAGAAAATATGGAATCAGGAGGTGTCTAAACATTTTGACAAGGAATTGGCAAAATTACAAAGGATGAATCCTCAAGTAGCTGAATACGGTATACAGCGTAACTATTTAGAATTGTATTTAGATCTTCCTTGGGAGGAGTATAGTGTCGATAAATTTGATTTAAAAAGAGCTCGTAAAATATTAGACAGAGATCATTTTGGTCTAGATGATGTTAAAAAGCGAATTATTGAGTACTTGGCAGTATTAAAACTTCGTAACGATATGAAATCCCCCATACTTTGTTTATATGGACCTCCTGGAGTTGGTAAAACTTCACTTGGGAAATCGATTGCGGAAGCCTTAGGTAGAAAATATGTGAGAATGTCTTTAGGTGGTTTGAGAGACGAATCTGAGATAAGAGGACATCGTAAAACCTATATTGGAGCGATGCCCGGTAGGATTTTAAAAAATGTAAAAAAAGCAGCTACTGGAAACCCAGTTTTTGTTTTGGACGAAATAGATAAACTTTCTACGGGAAGCCAAGGAGATCCGTCCTCTGCCATGTTAGAGGTTCTTGATCCTGAACAAAATAATTCTTTTTATGATAATTTCTTAGAGGTTGGCTATGATTTGTCTAAAGTTATGTTTGTCGCAACTTCAAATAGTTTAGGGACTATTCAGCCTGCTCTGCGTGACCGTATGGAGATTATCAATGTTTCGGGATACACAATTGAAGAAAAAGTAGAAATTGCAAAAAGACATTTATTGCCAAAGCAGTTGTTAGATCATGGTCTGACAAACAGCGATTTAAAACTTGGAAAACCACAATTAGAAAAAATTATAGAGGGATATACGAGAGAAAGTGGTGTTAGAGGATTGGAAAAACAAATTGCCAAAATGGTTCGATTTGCAGCTATGAAAATTGCAATGGAAGAGAAGTATATCGTAAAAATATCAAATGAACAAATCATTGAAATATTGGGTGCTCCAAAACTTGAAAGAGATAAGTATGAAAATAATGATGTAGCTGGTGTAGTAACAGGTCTTGCATGGACACGAGTGGGAGGTGATATTTTATTTATTGAATCGATTATTTCTAAAGGTAAAGGACTACTTACTTTAACTGGAAATTTAGGTAAAGTAATGAAAGAATCTGCAACAATTGCGATGGAATATATCAAGGCAAATGCTGATTTGTTAGGACTTTCAGCTGATGTATTTAAAAAGTATAATGTTCACATACACGTTCCTGAAGGAGCTACGCCAAAAGATGGTCCAAGTGCAGGTGTTACGATGCTAACCTCACTAGTTTCTTTATATACTCAAAGAAAAGTTAAGCGAAGTATCGCGATGACAGGAGAAATAACTTTAAGAGGAAAAGTTCTCCCTGTCGGTGGTATAAAGGAAAAGATATTAGCAGCTAAAAGAGCTCATATTAAAGAAATTCTACTTTGCGAAGAAAACAAAAGAGATATTGAAGAAATTAAACCTGAATACATCAAAGGATTAAAATTTCATTATGTTAAAGATATGAGCCAAGTAATTGATATTGCACTAACTAAACAAAAAGTAAAAAATGCTAAAATAATTTCTTAAATTTTAATTAAAATTAAAAAAAGCGTATTATTATTATAATTTCTTTTGCCTCTGTTATTATTTCAGATATATAGTTTAAATAGATCATTTATTAATTATTTGAAATAAAACAAAGTAGAATTCGTTAAATCTTCAGATAAAGCAATTTTGCTTAAATGAATAAAAATATTATTTTATTTTTTGTAGTGCTTTCATCATATTTGACAAATGCTCAAATTGGTGGTAAGTATGCTTATCAATTTTTAAATCTTACGACATCTCCAAGAATGGCAGCTTTGGGAGGAAAAAACATTACTAATTTTGACTACGATCCCACACAAGCCCTTGTAAATCCGGCTACAATTAACCCCTCAATGGATAACCACTTGTCGGTTAATTACATCAATTACATAGGCGATATAAATTATGGATCTGCTGCATATGCATATTTATGGGATAGGAGAACACAAGTTCTTCATGCAGGTGTATCCTATGTGAATTACGGAAGTTTTGATGGTTATGATGAGCAAGGAAATTCTACGAATAGTTTTTCTGGTTCTGACATAGCTTTATCTCTAGGACATTCAAGAAATATTGCTTTTACTGATTTTTATATAGGTGCAAATTTAAAATTCATATCGTCAACTTTAGAACAGTATTCTTCTTTTGGTGTAGCTTTAGATATAGGTGTTATTTATGTTTATAAAGATTGGGATTTGAATATTTCAGGAGTTGTTAGAAATATAGGAACCCAAATAAAACCATACGATGCATTAAATGAACCTTTACCCCTAGAGGTTATATTTGGAATATCTCAAACTTTATTAAATGTTCCAATAAGATGGCACCTTACTTTTGAGAACATGCAGATTTGGAATATTGCTTTTGAAAATCCAAACAGAGATGAAACCGATTTAGAGGGCAATACAACTACTGAAAAAATAAATTTTATTGATAATATCTTTAGACATACTATTGTTGGTATAGAATTATTCCCAGATAAGGGATTTAACTTGAGATTGGGATATAATTTTAGAAGAGGTGAGGAGTTAAGAATTATAGAAAAGAGAGCTTTTGCAGGTATAAGTGCTGGATTTTCAGTTAAGTTTAATAAACTAAGGTTAAGTTATTCCTACGCTAAGTATAGTTCGGCAGCAGCCTCAAGTTATTTTGGACTCATGTTAAACCTTCAATAATTCGATGCTTTATTTTTAATTGATTAACTTATACATTTTAAAAAATATATATTGAATAAAATAATAATAGCGATAGACGGATATTCTTCCACGGGAAAAAGTACCGTAGCCAGACAATTAGCAGATTATTTAAATTATATTTATGTTGATTCTGGAGCTATGTATAGAGCTGTGGCTTTATTTGCTTTGCAAAACAACTATCTTTCTGAAAATCATTTCGATAAACAATCGCTTTTAATGGCATTACCTGCAATTAAAATTGAATTTAAAAAAGAGGCTAAAAATAACCGTGCCGATATATTTTTAAATGATATAAATGTAGAAAAAGAAATTAGAACGATGTACGTATCTGACTTTGTGAGTCCAATAGCTACTCTATCTGAAGTTAGAAAAAAGTTAGTATCTATTCAGCATAAAATGGGAATTAAAAAAGGGATTGTAATGGATGGTCGAGATATCGGTACAGTCGTTTTTCCTGATGCAGAATTGAAAATATTTATGAATGCAAACACTCAAGTTAGAGCATTGCGTAGGTATAATGAATTAATTGAAAAAGGACAAAATGTGAGCTTTGACGAAATTCTTAAAAATGTTGAAAAAAGGGATTTAATGGATACGACAAGAATTGATTCACCCTTAGTTAAAGCAACAGACGCCATAGAAGTTGACAATTCAGAAACTAATAGGGAAGATCAATTTCATATTATATTACAGTTAGCAAAAGATAGAATTGCAAAAAGAATTTAAATTGCTTTTTTTAATTACATAAATTATCGAAGCGTGGCACCAAAATCTTTTTCAAAATTTTGTTGAAGCTTTTTCATAATCTTATCGATTTGCTTGTCGGTTAGCGTCTTTTTTTCATCCTGTAAAGTAAAACTGATAGCATATGACTTTTTGTTTTCAGGTAGTTTATCACCCGTGTATACATCAAATAAATTGATGTTTTTGAGTAAATTTCTTTCTGATTTTATTGCGGATTCTCTTATGGAATCAAAGGAAACATTTTTATCTACTAATAAAGCAAGATCTCTTTTTACTTTTGGGAACTTAGGGATCGTTTTTAACTTAAAGTTTTCGGTTACTATTTGCTCAAGAATATTGTCCCATTTGAAATCTGCATAAAAAACTTCAGAATCAATATTAAAATTAGATGCAATATTTTTTGTTATAATTCCGTAATCAACTAAACATTTATCACCAATTTGGTGTGCTAGTCCTTCTGAAAAGATAGGATTTTTTGTCTCTGTTTCTGAAAAATAAGTGATTCCTAGGCGCTCTAAAAGCGCACTAACAATACCTTTAAAATAAAAGAAATTACTTTTTTGAGAATTTTGCGTCCAGTTTTCATTGTTTTTTAACCCGGAAACGATAATTGATAGGTGCTTAGGTTCTTGACGACCTTCTTTAAAATTATGATATGTTTTACCAAACTCGAATAGTTTTACATTACTATTTTTTCTATTCACGTTGTATATAAGTGCCTCCAAAGCATTAAACAACATAGACTGTCGCATAATTGACAAGTCGTTACTCAATGGGTTCAGCATTTTTACATTATGATTTGAACTTAAATTATCAGAAAGTTCTATATACTTGGGACTTGTTAGTGAATTACCCATCATTTCATGAAATCCTAACGCTGTTAACTGGTTGCTAATTTTATTTTGTATTTGATAATCTTCTACTATTTGATTTGACGAAATAGAAGCTTTTAATTTTTCAGTGAATTGAATATTATTATAGCCATAAACTCTAAGAATTTCTTCAATCACGTCGGCTTCACGTGTTACATCATTCCTGTAAGCAGGAATGGTCATTCCTAATCCGGCTTCAGTAACATTATTTATTTTTATTTCTAAAGATGTTAAAATTTCTTTTATGGTCTCTCTTGGGATTTCCTCGCCAATAAGATTTGTTGTATTTTCAAAGTTTAAAATCACTTGATGATCTTTTATTTTTTTTGGATAGATATCTACAACATCGCTAGTTATTTCCCCTCCAGCAATTTCAGTGATTAACAAAGAGGCTCTCATTAGAGCATATTCGGTAATATTTGGGTCAATACCTCTTTCAAAACGAAAAGATGCATCTGTGTTCAATCCGTGTCGTTTTGCAGTTTTACGAATACTTACGGGATTAAAATATGCACTCTCCAAAAAGATGCTTTCGGTGACATCGGTAACGCCACTATCAATTCCACCAAAAACTCCTGCAATACACATTGGTTTTTCGATATCACAAATCATTAGGTCATCTTCGTGCAGTTCTCGCTCTAGACCATCCAACGTAGTGAACTTGGTTCCTTTTTTGACAGTTTTAACTACAACTTTGTCACCTGATATTTTACTACTATCAAAGGCATGCAGAGGCTGACCTAGCTCGTGTAATACATAATTTGTTATGTCTACAATATTATTGATGGGTGTCAAGCCGATAGCTTTTAATCTATTTTGTAACCATTGTGGAGATTCAATCACTTTAATTCCACTAATTGTGACACCACAATATCTTGGTGCTAAATGATTTTTATCTACTTGAACATCTATTTTATGAGTTCTATTCTCTACTCTAAAACTACTATTGGAAGGAGTGATTAATTCTAATGAAACGTTATTTCTTAATAATCCCGCTTTCAAATCTCTCGCTACTCCCCAGTGACTCATGGCATCTGCTCTGTTTGGAGTTAAGCCAATTTCGAAAACCTGATCGTTTTCTATATTAAAAATAGTAGAACATAAAGTTCCTGGGATTATATCATTGTTCAGAACCATAATTCCTTCATGACTTTTTCCAAGTCCCAATTCATCTTCTGCGCAAATCATTCCATGACTTTCTTCACCACGTATTTTGCCTTTTTTTATTTTCCAAGGACTTCCATTCTCATCATAAAGTGTGGTGCCTATTGTAGCTACGGGTACTTTTTGATTGATAGCTATATTAGGTGCCCCACAAACTATTTGAACAATACCATGAGTTCCAATATCAACTTTTACAATCTTTAAACGATCGGCATTTGGGTGTTGTTCACATTCAATAACATTTCCAACTACTACTCCTTTAAGGCCTCCTTTTATGGAAACGAAATCCTCAATTCCTTCAATTTCTAATCCTAGGTCTGTTAATAAATCACCCGTTTTTTCGGCATCCCAATCTAATTTAATGAATTGTTTTAGCCAGTTGTATGAAATTTTCATGCTTGCTCTTTGTTACAAAGGTCAAATATACTACTTCACATGTTTTTTATGAGCATTTTTAAATATAAAAATTTTCAATATAATTCAACTATGACTTCATTTTTTCGATTAAAAATTTCGTAGGGAGGGTTGTATCCAAAAAAATAAAATTGGTTTGTATAAGAGATGTTTTCAATCTCTAAAATTAGTTTTAATTTTTTTTGATATTTTGCGATTTTTTCGTCATTGGCCCAGCCTGTAAAGCTTATTGCAGCAATTTTTTTTGCAGGTTCTTCTACAAAGTTTATTTGCGATTGATTTGGTTTAGGAAGTGTTTTTTTATCAAATTCTCTTGGAACCATAAACATCATGGTTACTGAATCTTCTAAAGACATCGCGACAGGGGAGGTCATAGCTATTTTTTTATTTTTATCGTTATCACCAAATATGTAGCCTGCTAAAATTGAAAAACCTTTTCTAGAAGTGTCTTTATAGCCTTTTGACGAAAGTTTTACTGTTGTAAATAAGCTTGCTTCATAGTTTCTTATTTCAAAATCTTTATATTTTTTTACTACTTGGTAAGAGTATGATTCAATATTTTTTCTTCCGTTGAATGCAAAAACTTGAACAATAACAATTAGTGCTAAAATTACTCCGAGAATAATTAATAATATTTTCATTTTCTTTCTAAATTACTTTGGATCTAATTTACAGCTTTCCTTTTTAATTTATAGCGTTGTTTAACTTAGGAAATAAAATTCCATATATTTTTATATTTTGCCAATTGTGTGTAGGTCATCTTTACTGGTAAATTTTCAGATAATGAAAGAGAAGGGTCACTTTTTAAAATATCAATTGCTGCATTTCTGGCAATATTTAATATGTCATGATCTTTTACAATGTCTGCTATCCGAAGATTTAGAACACCACTTTGTTGAGTGCCCATGAGATCTCCAGGACCTCTTAATTTTAAATCTACCTCTGCTATTTCAAAACCATCACTAGTTTTTGCCATAGTTTTTATTCTTGTTTTAGCATTCTCGGATAATTTATGACTCGTCATCAATATGCAATAACTTTGATCTGCACCTCTACCTACACGACCTCTAAGTTGGTGTAATTGTGACAAGCCAAAACGTTCAGCACTTTCAATTATCATAACGCTCGCGTTTGGAACATTAACACCCACTTCAATGACGGTAGTCGCAACCATAATCTGAGTTTCTCCTTTTAAAAAGCGGTTCATCTCAAATTCTTTGTCTTTTGCTTTCATTTTTCCATGGACGATAGAAATTTGATAAGTTGGTTTATGAAATTCTCTTGAGATACTCTCAAAGCCGTCCATAAGATCCTTGTAATCTAAAGCTTCGCTTTCTTGTATGAGAGGATAAACAATATAAACTTGTCTTCCTTTAGAAATTTCATCTCGAACAAATTTAAAAACTCGAAGCCTATTTGCATCAAATCGATGTACGGTTTTAATCTCTTTTCTTCCTGGAGGAAGCTCATCAATTATTGAAATATCTAGATCTCCATAAATACTCATTGCAAGAGTTCTAGGAATGGGTGTAGCGGTCATCACTAAAATATGAGGAGGTAAGGTATTTTTATGCCAAAGTTTACTCCGTTGAGCAACTCCAAATCGATGTTGTTCATCGATAATCGCTAGACCTAAATTTCTAAATTTGACTTTATCCTCAAGTAACGCATGGGTTCCTATCAAAAGGTTAATTTCTCCATTTTCTAGTTTTTCATGTATTTTTTTTCTATCTGAAGCTTTTGTTGAGCCAGTAAGTATATATATACTGATATTTAAATGTTTACACAATTCAACTAACCCGTTATAGTGCTGGACTGACAAAATTTCAGTTGGCGCCATTAAACAAGCTTGGAATCCATTGTCAATAGCTATCAATACTGACATTAAAGCTACTATAGTCTTGCCTGAACCTACATCTCCTTGCAATAACCGATTCATTTGCGCAAAACTTCCTAAATCAGATCTAATTTCTTTGATAACTCGTTTTTGTGCATTGGTTAATTTGAAGGGTAAATAATTTTTATAAAATAAGTTAAAATTATCTCCAATCTCAGAAAATGGATATCCTTTAATTTTTGCTTTATGAAGTAAGTTTTTACGAATTAATTGTAATTGTATGTAAAAAAATTCTTCAAATTTTAATCGATATTGAGCCCTTGAAAGTAAGTGTTGATTTTGAGGAAAATGGATGTTGGTAAGTGCTTCTTTTTTTGATAATAATTTAAGGGTTTCTAGAATATTTTTTGGTAGCGTTTCAACAATATAATTTTGAGATTCAGAGAATAAATTTTCCATTAAGTTGTATAAAACTCTATTTGAAATTCCTCGAGAGGATAATAACTCCGTCGAGGGGTATACAGGTTGCATAGCTGGTCGTAAACTTTTTTCATAATTTTTTAATGTTTCCATTTCAGGATGTGGCATAGAATATGAGCCGTTAAACCAGTTGGTTCTTCCAAAAATAACATAGGATATGTTAAGTTTTAAATTTTCTTTTATCCATTTATGTCCCTTAAACCAAACTAAATCCATTGTTCCTGAATCATCCTCAAACTTGGCAATTAATCGTTTTCTTTTTTTTTGACTAACCGTTTTAATTTGTGTTATTTTACCAATAATTTGCACTTCTGCATTGGTTCTTTCTAGTTGGCTTATTTTATAAAACTGAGTACGATCTAAATAACGATTTGGAAAAAGATTCGCCAAGTCTTGAAAAGTAAATATTCCTAATTCTTTTTTTAACAAATCTGCTCTATTGGGCCCGACGCCTTTTAGATATTCAATTGAAGTTTGAAAAAAATTAGTATTCACAAGTTTAAATTTATTTAATCTTTATTATATTGTAATTTGCAAACTACAATTTTTTATAAATCTTAAAAAAATAATTTCATGAAAAAAAATTACTTTTTATTCGTTTTATTATTGAGTATTCAATCATGGGCTCAATGCGACATATCACCTATAAGCTCTGATTCCTGGACAGTGGTGTATACTGATAGTGAATGGTCTGCAGATTATTTGGGTGAATTTGCAATTGATGGAGATCCTGCTTCTATCTGGCATACCGCAAGTGGAGTTCCTTACCCTCACGAGATACAAGTTGATTTAGGGGCTGAGTACTCGGTTTCTGGTATTGGTATTTTACCACGACAGAGTCCCACCAATGCAAAAGTTAAAGAACATGAAATATTTTTAAGTAACGATGGTATTACTTGGTTAGTACAGGGTGGGGGAACTTTTAATTATGACAATGAGAGTGACACGTCAATTAAACAGTCAACTTTCTATGCGATTGATGCAAGATATTTAAAAATTATTGGACTTTCAGGTTACGCTGATGATTATATGGCAATCGCAGAATTAGAAGTTTACCAAGATTTAGTTTGTTCACCTACTGGGCAAGATAATCAACTAATTACCTTTGAGGAGATACTAGATAAAGGGACCGAGGACGATCCTTTTGAAATAAATGCATCTTCAAATTACGGATTAGATCTTACTTTTGAGATTGTATCGGGTCCAGCGACTGTTAATGACAATATAATTACGTTAACTGGAGCTCCAGGAGTTGTTGAATTAAAAGCCACACAAGCTGGGAATGAGGATTATTATCCATCAGAAAACACTACTAATTTTGAAGTTATTGATCTGTCTTTGTATTATCCGGATGTAACAACCTCATTCATAGATGATTTTCCCCTAGAGATGCCCTCTTTGATGGCATATCCTATTTATATAAACTCTTCAATAATTGTTTCTGATGATTTAATAAATATTCAACAAGTCGATTTACTTATTGGAGATGACACCTTTACTGCAGAAGAACAAGATGGTTTTTATTACTATTTATGGACGCCCACTTCTTTTGGAAGTCATACAATTGATATAAAAGCTATTGCTAGCAACGGAAATGAGTCGATAATTACAAGGAATATTGATGTTACGGACTCTTATGCTACTCAAACTGTTGGAACTCTTGAAGATATAGTTATCGAATTTGGAGGAGAGAATAGTCGTTGGTATTACGGAACCTACAATTTACCTCAATTTGTTGGAGCTTATGAGAATTTAAACGCTTTTTTAGATGTTGAATGTCCAAATATTGGAGGTGGTTGCGATGATTGGGACCGATGGGCACACATCGATATAAAAGCTCCAGATGGAAACTGGGTACAATTGATTCGTTACATAACTCCTTATGGCGTTGCATGCGATCACGAATTAAATGTAACCGATTATTCTTCTTTATTACAAGGACAAGTAGAATTTAGAGTTTTTATTGATACCTGGGGAACAGGTGGTTGGCAATTAACATTAGACATTGATTATACAGTAGGAACACCAACCTTTCCCTACAGTACAGTTACTGAAACTTGGGATGGAAGTTATAGTTTTGGTAATCCAGCGAATTTACAGCCAGTAGAAACTTACAACGCTGGTCTTACAGATGAGGTTGAGGCGTCTTTTTTGAGGCTATCAAATACAGGTCATGGTTGGGGAAGTAATAATACTGGAAATGCTGCTGAATTTTTTAATGCCTATCATTTTATTGATGTAGATGGTGAACAAACTTTTATTCAACATTTATGGAACGATTGTAATCCTAATCCCGACAATTGCACTGGACAGCAAGGAACCTGGCAGTATGATAGAGCCGGCTGGTGTCCTGGGGCTATTGCACCACCAAATATTTACGATTTAACACCCTACATCGGAACCTCTATTGATATAGACTATCGTTTTCATCCTACTTATGAAGATTTTTGTCATCCAAATAATTCGGAATGCGTATCTGGTGTTACTTGCTCAGATTGTAACGATGGTTACAATCCTGTCTATTACGTAGATGGTCAAATAATCAACTACAGTAGTCAGCCCATTGTTTATGGAAATTATTTAGGAATTAATTCTACTAATGAATTAATTTTTAATGTTTCTATCTATCCAAATCCATCAAACGGATTTTTTAATATTTACACTGATAGTTTCGATGGTAGCACAAGAGTTACTGTGCATTCTATAGATGGAAATTTAATCAAATCTTATTATTTTAATTCCAGCTCAGAGATGTCGAATACTAAGTTTGATTTATCAAACCTTTCTTCCGGTATCTATTTTGTAAATATTGATAACAAAAAAGGCACTGGAACCAAGAAAATAATAATTGATTAGTTAAATTATTGGAACTTATAATAAAAGGTTATTTTTAAGTCAGAAATAACCTTTTTTTATGAAAACTAATTATTGGATTGAATTTTTAACATTATTTATCTATAATAAAGTTTTTTTTAACTTCTTGTTATTCATAATTAGTTTTTATACTTCTTATTCTCAACAAACAGAAAAAGTTGATTTTATTAATGTTAAGGCAACGGTACAACCAATATTCACTGAAAAAAAAGTTAAAGCTACTGCTTCTTACACTTTTAAAATTTTAAAAAAATGTGATTCTATTTATCTGGATGCAGCCAATATTTATTTATTAAATACTAAAAATTTTAATTCTCAAATTAAAATAGTTTCAAAAAATAAAAAAATATGGTTATTCGCTGATTTTAAAGAAAATAAAACTTACAAAATTTCTTTTAGTTACGAGGCTATTCCAAAAAAAGCCTTATACTTTTTTAAAAATCAGATATGGACACAAGGGCAAGGCAAATATACCTCCAATTGGTTACCTAGTATCAATGATATGAACGATAAAATGGAGTTTAATATGAGTTATATAATTCCATCTGAAAAAAAAATAGTTGCAAATGGCGTTTTGAAATCAGTCACTAAAAATGAAAAATTTAGTACATGGGAATATAAAATGACTAAGCCGATTTCTAGTTATCTTTTAGCATTTGCAGTTGGAGATTTTTCTAAAAAAATAATCAAATCAAGTACAAATACTCTAATTGAATTGTATTACCCTACAAATGACTCTTTGCATTTTGAACCTACCTACCGATTTTCTAAGGAAATTTTTAATTTTTTAGAAAGCGAAATTGGCTTTAAATATCCATGGGAAAATTATAAACAAGTTCCTTTGCATGACTTTATGTATGCAGGAATGGAAAATACTACTGCAACTTTTTTTTCTGATAATTTCATAGTCGATTCAACAGGGTTTAATGATAGAAACTACATTAATGTTAATGCTCATGAGTTAGCTCATCAATGGTTTGGTAATTTAGTTACTGAACAATCGGGTTCAGATCATTGGTTGCATGAGGGTTTTGCCAGTTATTACGCATTATTAACAGAAAAAGAAATCTTTGGAGATGATAATTATTATTGGAAATTATATCAATCTTCGGAACAACTAAGATCTCTGAGTGAAGAAGGAAAAGGAGAGGCCTTAAACGATCCTGGAGCTAGCTCAATAACTTTTTACGAAAAAGGTGCTTGGGCATTACATATTCTCAGAGAAAAAGTTGGTGATGAGGTTTTTAAAAAAGGAATTAAAAATTATTTGTTTAAGTATCAATTCCAAAATGTAAAAATTAAAGATTTCTTGATCGAACTAGAGCTGGTTTACGGAATGAATTTAAATGATTTTGAAAATGATTGGATAAATCAAACAAAATTTCAATATGAACAAGTCTACAAATCATTAATTAAATCGAAATTTATGAGGGATTACTTTAATCTTTTGTCTTTAAGACCACGCTCTATTTCTTCGAAAAAATTTGATTTTGAAAAAGCATTAAATTCTTCAAATGTTTTTCTTGGGCAAGAAGTTGTATATCAACTTCAAAATGAATCGATTTCACAAACATTGCCGTTTTATAAAAAGGCTTTCCAAACAAATAATATACAAATTCGACAAGCTATTGCCATGACTATGACAAAAATACCAACGGAATTAAAAACGGATTATGAAAGTTTACTTAATGATAAGTCCTATTTAACTCAAGAGATCGCGCTTGGAAATTTATGTGCAAATTTTTACGAAGACCGACTTAGTTATTTAAATAAAATAGATACCGTTATTGGTTTTAGAGATAAAAATATTCGACAGACTTGGTTGTTTATGGCCTTAATTACAAAAGATTATAAACAAGAAAAAAAAGAATTGTATGCCAACGAACTAAAGCAATATTCATCTTCTAATTATGGGTATGTAGTTAGAGAGAAGGCATTTGAGTTTATTGGTTATTTAAGCCTATGGGATCTTGAAACTATTAAAAATTTAGTCAATGCAAGTCAACACCACTATTGGAGGTTTAGAGCATCCTCCAGAGAAATATTAAATAAATTATTAAAAATTGATACCTACAAAAAACAAATAATTTTGTTGAGTAATACAATGGATGATAAAAGCCAAATTTTTTTAAGTAAGTTGATGGAGAAAAACTAATATAATTCGCTCACTTCTTTTTTCAGTAATAGCAAAGCTTTGTGAGATGGTGTATCCTCATCCATAAAGTGATTTAGTAAAAATGCTCTTAATTTTTCTGAATTGTCCACTTTTTTATTCATTCCTGATTGTCTTAAAACCTGAATAGTTGCGTTTTTAGCTGCAGTAATAAGACTCCAACATTCTGGACTTACATATATTTGCTGGGATAAATTATGTTCGTACTCCTTATCAATATTTTGGATTAATAAAGACTCATATTTTTGTAAATCATCAGAATATGGTTTTACTCTTAGTAATAATTTGTTGGGGTCAATACGCTCCAACAATAACGTTAAGCGCTCATATGCTTGCAGTCGAATTGGCAATACCTTTTTTTGAGCTTCTTTTTGTATTAAATAGCGTCTTCTTCCTTCTTCATTTGCTGTATGACCTTTGAAAAAATAATAAGCTACTAAACCTACTACAATAGCCGGCAACAAATAAGAAAAATAACTTATAACGAGAGTAATGTCTTCCATAAAAACTATTTAAATAACAAACTTACAGCGTTTAATTTTATTTTACAATATTGATGCAAACAAACTAATAGTTTTGAAATAACTTAAGTAATAATATAAAGCACTGTTGAAAATTATGGCAATAGTGATCCTTAAAATTCAATTAGCATTCAAATAATCCAAAGCTAGATGACAAAATGATTTGACACCAAGTAACATTCCACGATCATCAATTTTAAAATCTGGTGTATGGTGTGGAAATGCTTCTGTGTTGCCCGGAGTCATGCCTCCTAAAAAAAAGTATAAGCCCGGTATTTCTTCTTGATAATAAGAAAAATCCTCTCCACCAGTTGTTGCTTTGACTAGGGATACATTCTCTTTTCCAGCTGCTGCCTCTAAGCTAGGGAGCATTTGTTGTGTTAGTGCTAAATCATTATACGTGATGACGGTATTGCTTTGCCAATCTATAGTGGCCGTTCCTCCGTAGGCTATTGCTATATCTCTAGCCATTTCATTCATCCTGCGAGTTATCTTTGTCCTCATGCCGGGATCTAAGGTTCTAACAGTACCAATCATTTCTGCACTTTCAGGTATAATATTAAATCGAACTCCACTCGATATTTTTCCAACGGTAATTACAGCGGCCTCATTGGTTAGATCTGATTCTCTACTAATAATGCTTTGAAAACCGTCAATAATTTTTGCTGAAATATAAATGGGATCAACGCCACCCCAAGGTTTTGAACCATGTGTTTGTTTTCCTTTTACTGTTACGACAAACCGCTCAACTGCAGCCATTGTTCCACCCGGTTTATAGGATATGGTTCCGACCGGTGATCCAGAACCTATGTGCAGACCAAAAATAGCATTCACATCAGGATTTTTAAGGACTCCCTCCAGTATCATTTGTTTTGCACCGCCTACTTCTCCAGGTGGAACCCCTTCCTCAGCAGGCTGAAAAATAAATTTAATAGTGCCTTGTATTAGATTTTTATGTTTAGAAAGCACTTCGGCAACTCCCATTAAAATTGCAATATGAGTGTCATGACCACAGGCGTGCATTACTCCAGTTTCTTGCCCTAAAAACGTTGTTTTAACAATACTTTTGAAAGGCAAATCATTTCTTTCAGTAACTGGTAAAGCATCAATATCAGCTCTAAGCGCAACTACTTTGCCTGGCAAGTCTCCTTCAAGAACACCTATTACTCCTGTATGTGCGACGTTTGTTGTAACGTTTAATCCTAAATTCTTTAAATGGTCAGCTATTTTTTTTGCAGTATTAAATTCACGATTTGATAATTCTGGATTTTCATGAAAATAATGTCGCCACTCAATAACTTTTGATTCGATAGACTTGATATCACTCAAAAGACTTTTATCTACTTGTGAAAAATTTATTGAGGAATAAAAAAATAAAAGGAATGTTATAAAATATTTCATGTGTTAAATTATAATATTAATGAAGGATATAAAAAAATAAAATTGAATTCTCAAGATACTAATTTTCCTTATTCTTTTTATTGAACTGTTTATAAATAGTATCTAAACCTTTGAAATAGTTTTGATTTTTTCTTTAATTTCACAGCGATTATCCTCAAAAATACCACTGAACATTGCAAGAATATTTAAATCAACTTAATGAAGCACAATTAGCTCCTGTTTTACAACAACAAGGTGCTATGATTGTTATAGCAGGTGCTGGTTCTGGCAAAACAAGAGTGTTAACTTTTAGAATCGCTTACTTGATGTCTAAGGGAGTCGACCCCTTCAATATACTGGCATTAACTTTTACGAATAAAGCAGCTAGAGAAATGAAATCTCGAATTGCACGAATTGTTGGCGGTAGCGAGGCTAAAAACCTGTGGATGGGTACATTTCATAGTGTATTTGCAAAAATTTTGAGGTTTGAAGCAGACAGATTGGGATACCCATCAAATTTCACTATTTATGATACTCAAGATTCGCAAAGTGTAATTAGAGCAGTTATAAAAGAGCTGCATCTTGATAAAGATATCTACAAGTACAAACAGGTATATTCTAGAATTTCTTCCTACAAAAATAGTTTAATAACGGTGAAAGCTTATTTTAATAATCCCGAATTAATGGAAGCAGATGCAATGGCTAAAATTCCGAGGATGGGCGAAATTTATAAGTCTTATGTGGATAAATGCTTTAAGGCTGGAGCCATGGATTTTGATGATTTATTACTAAAAACCAATGAACTTTTAACTCGTTTTCCAGAGGTGCTTGCTAAATATCAAGATCGATTTAGGTATATCCTGGTTGATGAGTATCAAGATACCAATCATAGTCAATATTTAATTATAAAAGCATTGAGCGATCGATTCCAAAATATTTGTGTAGTAGGTGATGATGCCCAAAGTATCTATGCATTTCGTGGAGCGAATATTAATAACATTTTAAATTTTCAAAACGACTATGATAATGTTCAAGTTTTTAGATTAGAACAAAACTACCGATCTACAAAAAATATTGTTAATGCTGCTAATAGCATCATAGAAAAAAATAAAACAAGATTGGATAAAATTGTTTGGACTGCCAATGACGAAGGATCTAAAATATTAGTAAATCGAAGTATGACTGATGGTGACGAGGGTAGGTTTGTGGCGAGCACTATTTTTGAACAAAAAATGAATCAGCAATTAGCTAACGGAAACTTCGCAGTTTTATATAGAACCAATGCTCAATCCAGAGCCATTGAAGATGCCTTAAGAAAAAAGGATATTCCATATCGAATTTATGGAGGTCTAAGTTTTTATCAACGAAAAGAAATTAAAGATGTATTATCTTATTTACGTCTACTTATCAACTCAAAAGACGAAGAGGCATTAAAAAGAATTATCAATTTCCCTGCACGAGGAATAGGACAGACCACGATCGAACGATTAATTGTAGTTGCAAATAAATACAATAGATCGATTTTTGAAGTGATGCAGAATTTGGATAAAGTTGAAATTCAGATAAATAAGGGAACCCAAACTAAATTACAAGATTTTGTAACAATGGTCAAAAGCTTTCAAATTTTAAATGAAGGTTATGATGTATTTCAAATTACAGAGCATGTGATTAAAAAAACTGGTTTGTATACAGAACTCAAAAAAGACGGAACTCCTGAGGGTATAGCAAGGATTGAAAATATAGAAGAGCTTTTAAATGGGATGCGTGATTTTGTTGAAGAACAAAAGGAGTTAGCCGATACTACAGGTTCTTTGGCCGAATTCTTAGAAGATGTAGCACTTGCTACAGATTTGGATAAAGAAACAGGTGATGAAGATAAAGTTGCTTTAATGACGGTTCATTTAGCAAAAGGATTAGAATTTCCGTATGTTTTTATTGTGGGTATGGAAGAAGATTTATTTCCAAGTGCGATGAGTATGAATACTAGGAGTGAACTAGAAGAGGAGCGACGATTATTTTATGTAGCTATTACTAGAGCAGAAAAGCAAGCTTATTTAACTTATACCCAATCAAGATATCGTTGGGGTAAATTAATTGATGCTGAGCCAAGCAGGTTTATTGAAGAAATTGATGAAAGCTTTTTAGAATATTTAACTACCATAACTGAAAATAGATATAAGCCTTTAATAGATGCTGATATTTTTGGTGAGGTTGATAAGAGTAAACTAAGGCTTCGAAAACCTGTATCAAGTTCTCCTCCTCGAGGCCCTAGTGAAACTAATTTAAGAAAACTCCGAAGAATAAAGCCAGTAACTAGCTCGGCATCTAAAAATATTGACGCTAAAGACTTAAATATATCGATAGGAACTATTGTTGAGCATGTCAGATTTGGTAAGGGTAGTGTTATAAGAATCGAAGGTTCTGGTGCAGATACAAAAGCTGAAATAAATTTTAGTAATGGAGGGCTTAAAAAGTTATTACTACGTTTTGCAAAATTAAAAGTAATCGTATAATTATCATTTGATTTTATAATTTTACAACTATCTTTTTATTATAGAATTCTTAAATTAAAACAACCTTATGGCTGAAATGATTAAAATTTACGAGGAAAACCCCAATTCAAGTGATATAAAAAAAGTAGTATCTGTTCTTAGGAAAGGAGGACTCATTATTTATCCGAGTGATACAGTTTACGCCTTAGGGTGTGATATTTCAAATTATAAAGCATTAGAAAAACTTGCAAGAATTAAAGAAGTGAAATTAGAGAAAGCTAACTTTTCATTTGTTTGCGATAGTATCAGTAATATATCCGATTATGTAAATCATATAAGTACACCAACTTTTAAGATATTAAAAAGATCTCTACCGGGTCCGTATACATTTATTTTACAAGGAAACAACAATCTTCCTAAAGCATTCAAAAAGAAAAAAGAAGTAGGAATAAGAGTCCCTAAAAATGAAATAGCATTAGCTATTGTGAGAGAACTTGGTAATCCAATAGCTTCCACATCAATTTACGATGAAGATGAAATTATTGAGTACACAACAGATCCTGAACTGATTTATGAAAAATGGAACAATCGAATAGATTTAGTAGTAAATGGAGGATATGGCGATAATATACCTTCTACAGTAATCAATCTATGCGGTGATGAACCGTTATTAATTAGGAAAGGAAAAGGAGGATTAGATATATAAAAAAAGGCTGAATAAAATCAGCCTCTTTTTGTTTTATATTTTTAAATTCCTAGTTAATTACAGGGTCATTTAAACCTTCTTCAATCATTGAATAAAATTGATCAAGCTTAGGAAGAACTACAATTCTTGTTCTTCTGTTTTTAGCCCTAGTCTCTGCGTTTTCATTTGAAGCCTTTGGAATGTACTGACTGCGTCCTCCAGCTGTCATTCTTTCCGGAGCTACGCCAAAATCGTCTTGTAATATTCTAACAACAGTAGTTGCTCTAAGAACACTTAAGTCCCAATTGTCTTTCATGCAGTCTGTACTTATAGACTGTGAATCGGTATGACCTTCTACCAAAAATTCGAAATCTGGCTTATTATTAACTACAGTAGCTATTTTTCCAAGAACTTCTCTAGCCTTACTCGATACATTGATACTTCCACTTTTAAATAACAACTTGTCAGAAATACTCACAAAAACGACACCTTTCTCGACATTGACTTCAATATCTGTATCGTTAAGGTCCCCAAGAACTCCTTTTAAGCTTTGTACAAGTGCTAGATTCACAGAATCACGACGGGTAATAGCATCCCTTAGTTTGTTTATAGTCACATCTTTCTCTTTCATGCTTTCTAGTGACTTTTCTAAGTTCTCTGCACCTTTTATTGTTAAATCTGTAAAGTCCCCAATTTGCTTAATTAAATCACCGTTGGTAGCGTTTAAAAAACTAACTTGGTTTTTTAAGGTACTGTTTTCAGCGGATAAACCTGACTTTTCAGATAAACAGTCGTTTAATTTGACGGTTGCTGTGTTCAATAAATCTTGAGTGCTTTTTTGTTTGCTTTCTAGTTCAGCATATTTTTTACTAGTAACACAAGACGTTAAAAGTAAACTAGAACAGGCTGCTAGGATTAGAAAATTTTTCATATTTGTATATTAGGTTTAGATATAGTTCAAAAATATTAAAACGCAGGATAGAAAAAAAAAGTATTGATGTTTTTCTGTAACCATTAATTTAGCTCCTTAAAAATACGATTTTTTCTAATAAAATAATTCCAAACAATTGATTTTATATGATAGTATTTAATTACTTTTCTAATTTTATATTCTTTGTTAATATATCGTGGAAGTAGGCTGTAAAAACTAAAATGGGCCTTTACAATAGCTAATGTATGTTTCCACTTTCCTTGAATTAAAAAGTTTAATCCAGCAATTCCGTCCATTAAAAGTCTTAAAAATAAAATTATCCAAACTTTTGAACTTTCTATATTTTTAACAAGCATTAAAAGGGAATTTCTAAAATTATAAAAGGTTTTAATTGGATTTATATTAGATAGCGTTGCACCGCCAAGGTGATACACAGTACTATTTCCGATGTATTTTATAATTCCATCATTTTGTTGAATTCTCCAGCACAAATCGATTTCCTCTTGATGTGCAAAAAAGTTTTCATCAAATCCATTTAATTCTTTGAACTCATTATTTCTCACAATAAAACAGGCACCACTAGCCCAAAATATTTTATTTATATCATTGTACTGACCCTTGTCTTTTTCAATAGTATTAAAAATTCTTCCCCGGCAATAAGGATATCCTAATCGATCAATAAAACCGCCTCCTGCTCCCGCATATTCAAAATATTTTTTATTATTAAAATCCAATATTTTTGGTTGTGCAGCGATTAAAGAAGCATCACGTTTAAATTCATTTATTATTGGTAGCAACCAATTTTGAGTAACTTCTACATCATTATTTAATAAAATTAACAAGTCTTCAGTGACGTTTTTTAAAGCATCGTTATAACCTTTGGCGTAACCTCCGTTTGTTTTGTTTTGGATAATAGTCACCTTATTAAATTTTTCTTTGAGATATGGTATAGATTTATCTGTAGATGCATTGTCAGCAACATAGATGTTCGCTTTTTCTGAGTATTCAACTACTGATGGTAAAAATTGTTCTAATATTTTTTTCCCATTCCAATTAAGTATGACAATAGCAACTTTCATATCAATAAACTAACATATATGTTTAACATACAAATTCTTATTTAATTAATTTTATTTGAGTTGATTATATTTAGGTAAATCACGCAAAAAAAGATATCTTTTATTTTTAATATCCATTTTGCAAAAATAATGTGTTAATCCGTTGGTCACCATTAGTAAATTAGAATTTAAAGCTAGATTATAACGAGCAATTTGATCAAAAGTTACTTGATTAATAGGTATACTTGGGGCTTTACATTCGATTATAATCTCTACGTCTCCATCATTTTTAAAAGTTACAATATCGTATCTCTTAACAGAATCGTTTATCAGTAACTGCTTCTCAACATTAATATAGGAAACGGGATATTTTTTTTCAGTAATCAAAAAATGTAGCGTGTGTTGTCGTACCCATTCTTCTGGTGTTAAAATCACAAATTTTTTTCTAATGATATCAAAAATCAACGTTTTATTTTCGTTATTTTTGAATCGAAAATTATATTTTGGAAAGTTGAGTTTTTGCACGTTGCAAGGTACTTATTTTTTAAAAACAATTAAACAATCTGCAGGATAAATGCCTTTAGACAAAGTAAGACATATTATTTCAGCTATTAAAAAAGGAGATATTAAGCCCATCTATTTTTTAATGGGAGAGGAGTCCTATTTTATAGATACATTGTCAAAATTTATTGAAAATAATATACTTTCAGAAGAGGAGAAAGGATTTAATCAAATACTTTATTATGGTCGTGATTCAAAAATAGAAGATATTGTTAGTGCCTCTAAAAGATTTCCAATGATGGCAGAACGACAGGTAATAATTGTTAAGGAGGCGCAAGATTTATCTAGAACTATTGAAAACCTTGTTTCGTATGCAGAAAACCCTCAGCCAACAACAGTATTAGTGTTTTGTTATAAACATAAGAAACTAGACAAGCGAAAAAAAGTCTATAAAGCAATACAAAAAAATGGAGTTATTTTTGAAAGTAAAAAAATGTATGACAATCAGTTACCCGATTGGATAAGAAAAGTACTTGCGCAAAAAGGATATACCATATCTCCAAAAGCTTCGCAAATGTTAGTTGAGTTTCTTGGTAATGATTTGTCAAAAATCAATAATGAGTTACAAAAAATTCAATTGATAGTAAAACCTGAGAATCAGATTTCAGCTCAAATAATAGAAAATAATATAGGAATAAGCAAAGATTTTAATAATTTTGAACTTATCAACGCATTGGCTCACAAGAATACCAAGAAAGCATTTGGTATCATTCAATATTTTTCACAAAATTCAAAAAATCATCCGACTGTGGTTACTGTTTCCATACTATTTGGTTTTTTTTCCAAGGTAATGAAGTATCAAACCTTATCAAATAAATCACAAGCCCCAAAAAAACTTGGTGTTCATCCATATTTCATGAAAGACTATGAAGTAGCTGCTCGAAATTTTCCGATGAAAAAAATAAGTGCTAT
>ERZ1049444.354-NODE-354-length-46544-cov-7.150960_pt1 | contig 46544 bp, 39 predicted proteins | sample MGYA00383101_ERZ1049444 | MGnify/ENA primary metagenome ERZ1049444 (study PRJEB29581, sample SAMEA5548371) | metagenome | biome: marine; feature: coastal; material: water | depth 50 m | study: Short-term variability in the microbial, nano- and picoplankton... | reverse complement strand
CGGCACGGTTTTCTGCTGGAACGCGAAGTTTTGACCGGGATCGGCAAGGTGTCACTCCATGGTCCTCGGGTACGAGACCGTGGGGTAAATCTGTTTCAACTCGTCGCTTGTCCCGCCCTATCTGTGCAAAGCAAAGTCTGTGGAGGAATTACTTGAGCGGCTTTACAAAGGCATCTCGACAGGGAACCTCAGCGCGGCACTGGCTTGGTTGGTGGGCCCGGATGCCGATGGATTGTCCGCATCAATAAACAAGCGTTTAAAAGAGACCTAGTTATACAAATATGAGGTCTGGCGCAAGCGAAATCTAACGTAAAAGCGTTATGTTTATTTCTGAGCGAAGGGTGTCTACTTCAACCCGCGCCTGGACTATGATCGCCTGTGTATGTTGGTAATTATTAGAGCAGACGAATACGCAGAAAAGGATGTTCTTGGTATCATGGATGGGTTCCGTGAGAACGTGGACAGCTGGCGTGGTCCTCTTCGTAGCCTGAATAAACGGTGACTAACCATTGCGCCCGATTTGGCCTTTGGTGACGGTGCATCGGGCTTTTGAACCGCACTGCGGGGCGTGTGCCCAAGCACGAAAGAACGGCGCTGCTGGGTCCACAAAATGGCCAATATCACCGGCGTCATGCCCAAGCCAATGCATGAAATAGCTAAGGCGTGAAATACGAGCGCGCGGTCAAAAAGTTAACCAAAGATCGTGACGTGTTACTGACCTTCTACAACTTCCCAGCCAAGCATTGGAAACACATCCACACGACAAAAACCCCATCGAGAGCGTCTTCGCCACCGTGCGCAACTGGACCCGAAAGACCAAGGGCTGTTTTAGCAGAAAAACGGCACTGTCTATGGTGTTGAAGCTGATGATGCCAGCACAGAAAAGTTGGCGAAAGCTCAGCGGCACAAATCGACTGCCAGAAGTTATTCTGGACTGGCTATTACAAGAATTTGATGAGCGCGGTGCAACTGCTGTGATCCCGCCCAAAACCAACAGTAAACTCCAGCTAAATTATGATGCGAAGCGCTACAAGTGACGCCATCTGGTGGAATATGACTTCGCAAAGATCAAAGAGTTCAGAGGGATAGCCACAAGGTACGACAAGACAGATTGCAGCTATACAGCGTGTTGGAACCTCGTGGCAGCGCTCATAGCTTCAATATGATTGTCCACAGGCCCTTATATCCTTAACCTTAAAAAATTCATAAAATCACTAGTTTGCAGAAATAAAGCAACTCTTGACTATTATTACCCCGACTAAAGGGAAAAGGCACCTGTAATTAAACCTTAATTTAGAATTCACTTTCTGATAGTTAACAATACGATAATTGCTTGTATCCTATAAATATACATCCATTTATTATTTGAGATTTATTATTTATTAATATCACAATGATTTAGAGATATCCAAAAATATTACCATGAGTCTATCTCACCGTATTGCAGTTATGAACGTCTTTATGGCAAGAATAAAGAGTGAAAGATTTCTCTAATAATAAATTGGTGTTTTCAGAGTGAATATACATGCAACAGTAGATAACTTTAAAAACGAGCGGTGCCGAATTATATCGCTGGATAAAGAGGCTAGTCTTTCAGCATGGCACGAAAAGATTTGTTTTTGGGAATTACTGATGATCATCGGACAACTGGAGGGAAATACAGGCTTCGGGATAAACGATTATATTGACAAGATGGAAACCCGTAAAGTGACCAGGCTAACGGTACAAAGGTTTATAAAATCCAGAATTATGGAAGGCGATCTTATAGAAATCAAAGGTACTAAAAAAAGTAGAAAAACTTTGGTACTTTCTCAAAACCTAATGAACACTTTAGATGTTTATTTTGGTGAATTAAGCATTTGAAAAACTCGCAGGTATTTCTGGCAGCTTAATCACAGAGAAGTTATGATTTTGCATTGATCAAAACAAAACCTAATCTGAGGCGAAACCAGATTACTATTCAAATTTGACCGGGCCAATAATAAAAGCCAGTGCTTAATTTATAATGCAGCCGGTCCAACCTAACAGCCGAGAGAACACACGCGACAGACATTTCGACCCATTCTATGTCAATATCCTATCATTTCGCTAAAAAACCCCGTCAACATTTTGACAGGTTCAAACGTGTGTTAAGCAGACAAATATACAAAGATGTGTCGCGACCAACCCCAACCAAGTAAAGTATAATCATGCACTAACAAACCAAACCCATAGAAATGAAGTCTGGTTCATCGACAGAGGGATTCCCCGAATATATGGCACAGCCATTATTAGCGCAAAATTTTCTAATTAATGCTTCGATATTAATTGTCCTTCGATAACACCCACCCAAAATTAAGCGCGGAAAATCTAAGCGAAGGGTTAAAATCTTATTTTTTTCCGGTTTCGTACCAAACGTACATATTGAGGCTGGTTTGGAAAAACTCGGCCATAACTATACCCGGTATAGAAATTGACGACCCAATGGTTGCGCGCGTTAAAGAAATTGGGTTCTGATGTCCAATAAGCCTCAGGCGGGGTCATAGGGAAAGTTTTAACCTTAATCATTGGCGGACTGTCGTTTTCTGATACGAGGCTCTCCAATTCATCCCGGGTCGGTAACCGCCAGCCCCCACGGTCAAGCCCCTCAAAACGGGCGGCCACCTCTGGTACCTGACTAAGCGTCAGCTTTACCGGTTCGCCTTTACAGGTTTCCTCTTCCCAAAACTGCCCAATGCTGCAGCGCATCCATTCAAGTTTGCCGAGCAGGTCGATGGCAATCGGCCCCTTGTGCATCAATCTTGGGCCATCGGCGATCGCGGGGCCAGCCATAAAAGCAGCGGACATGCAAATCACATAGGCAAAGTTTCTGAGTACTGAAAAATTCATCCGGTCCCCCGTTTAGACAACAAAGCAATAAAACTGCTTGCCACGTGCGTTATGGCATCTTGCTTGCATCTATTGTGCCGAAACCGCAATGCTTTCTAGGGAATTTGAACAATGGACATAGCCTCTCTCGTCGGACTTATCGGAGCCTGCGGTATGATCATCGGCGCCATGTTGGCTGGTGGATCTCTTGGCCCGTTTGTCGACACCGCCTCTATTTTGATCGTTATTGGTGGAACGTTTTTCGCAGTCATGTACCAAGCGACTCTGCCGACCTTCCTAGGGCACTTTGGCGCCATGGGTAAATGCTTCTTTCCACCGGTAAAGAAAATGGAAGACATGATCGAGCGAATGGTCGAATTGGCCGCGATGGCACGTAAGGACGGCATGATGGCGCTTGAAGGTCAGGAAACTCCGGACAAATTCTTTGCGAAAGGCATGCAATTACTAGTTGATGGCGCAGATGAGGCCAAGCTCGTCGGACAAATGGAGGCAGAACTTGAGGCTATGAAAGTTCGCCACGGAGACATGCAAGGCTGTGTAAAGGCTTGGATCGATCTCGCGCCCGCGATGGGGATGATTGGGACACTGGTGGGACTTGTGATCATGCTAGGCAACATGAGTGACCCGGCCTCGATTGGTCCCGCGATGGCTGTGGCCCTTTTGACTACCATGTATGGTGCGATCATCGCCAACGTTCTGTTCATGCCCATGCTGACAAAGCTTGAGAATTATACCGCTTATGAAGTGGTTTATCGGCAGACTGTTATCTTGGGTCTTCGCGGGATTGCCAGAGGTGAGTCACCTCGTAACATGCAAGATCAGATGGTCTCCCTCTTGGCTCCAAAGGCTCAAGAGAAATTTGAAGCGGCGGCATAATCATGGCAGAAGAAGCAGCACCAGAAGAAAACGAATGCGAAGAATGCCCGAAATGTCCTCCGGTTGGCGCCCCCGCGTGGATGGCAACCTTTGCGGATATGGCGACACTCTTGATGGCCTTCTTCGTTTTGATTTTGTCATTTGCCGAAATGAACGTTCCGAAGTTTAAAACAATTCAGGGCTCAATGAAGGATGCGTTCGGGGTGCAAAAAATTGTTCCCGTTGTTGAACAGCCAAAAGGTACGACGATACTTACGGTGAGCTTCAGCCCGTCTCCCTCGCCTTCAGTAACCAAAGAGGTGACATCTGATACCACCGAAACAGTTGAACCCGAACTGAAAATTCCGACCGACAGCAAAGACAGCGAAGGCTCGGACCAACTGCAAGAAGGCGAAGGCGACGAAGAGGGCATCGGCGGTGAAAATGCCGACGGCAAGGGCGATGATACCAACGAGGGCCAAGCGGATGCTGAGGCGCAGGGCCAGTCAGACGCTGACAAGTTAGGTCAATCTGACGCTGAAGGAATGGGTCAATCAGACAGCGAGGGTGAGGGAAAATCCGATGCTGAACGGCTTGCCGAAGCGATTGAAAAAATGGCCAAATCAGTTGATATAGCCGTCCAATCCATGGGTGATAAGGTTATCGTAGACCTGAAAGCCGGAGAGTCTTCCCCAACAGAGCTGATGGAAAAATTCTCAAAAGTTGGGCAAGCGGTAGAGGTCGCAGGATTGGCGACAGGTAAATCAGAAAGCGAAGTATTGTTCGGCGGCCTTGATCAACAAATGTCTGAATTGATCGAGATGGTTGCCAAACTCGAAACGCTCAAGGATGCCACAGGTGGTGGTGCCAGTGACGAGGACAGCTATGCCAAGCAAGCGCTGGCAAAAGAAAAAGCCGAGACCTCTGAGGATGAGTTGAGAATTTCACTACAAGAGGAAATTGGCAAAGGTCTGGTTGAAGTTGAGCGCCGCGACAACAAAGTGTTTGTGACGTTAGGGGCCGGCGGCGCGTTTTCGTCCGGTTCGGCGGTTCTCACAGAAGAGGCCGTGGGCATTGTTGGCAAAATTGCCGAAGCCTCGGATGGGGATGACAGCACTGTTAAAGTGTCTGGCCATACCGATAACGTCCCGATCGGCTTTGGTGCCCTGTATCGCGATAACTGGGATCTTGCATCGGCGCGAGCCTCCAGTGTGGTGCAAGCCGTAGAGCAATCCGGTTCGCTACCGTCTGAACGCTTGCAAGCAATCAGTTATGGTGAGACGCGTCCAGTGGACGATAACAATACGGCAGCCGGGCGCGAGAAAAATCGTCGCATAGAAATCGAAATCGAGTTCTGATTAAGAGTATATCTTAATCAGAACTTGCCAGGGGCTTTTTGCAGTCACTCCTCTGAGTTTTTGGTCTCGAACCACTCAAATATTGTTTTGACAATCGCAAGGAATGCTAAAGCCCCTACTGCACAAAGCGCAGCCTGCATAGGCGTAACTTGGGCAATAATAAAAAGACTGTCTGGGGCGACCTGCCAAACAGCAACGATCGTCAAAGCGCCCAATATGAAAAGACGCAGTGCCATACAACGACCACAGGGTGCACGCCTAACTTTATTTGTTTCATCCTCAGTAGACACAAAAACCTCCGCTAAGCCATTCGAATTAGGTCTTTATAACACCATGTATCGCAGTCTTTTAAATACATAACAATACTAAAGGCTAAAAACATAACTTTTTAAATATTTATTTTCTTTTGCTATTATTAACAGATAGTTACAATTTGGTATACTTATTGCATGTTAGATATGAAGTGGATGTAATATGTTAAATATTTCCATGCAACCGCGTCTGGCGCAACGTCAGTCACTGGTCATAACGCCCCAGCTTCAACAAGCGATTACGTTGCTGCAGATGAGCAATATTGAAATCTGCGACCATGCCGAAGAAGTCGCAACAGAGAACCCTTTCTTACATGTAGAGCGCCCTGCCTCCCGCAAGGCGTTATGGGACGGAGCAAGGTCCGCACAAAGCGGTGCTGGAAAATCGACGAGAGGTGGCGGCTCTGACAGCGATCTTGATCCGATCGACGCGCTGGCCGACACCCGCGACACCAGTCTTTACGCGCATGTGTTTGCCCAAACCGAGCTGATGTTTGAAGATCCTGATGAAAAAGTCATTGCTTACAGCCTGTGCGAAGCCATCGAACAAACCGGGTGGATAACCGAGAATTTGCAGATGATTGCTTTCGCGTTAAGCGTGACGGAAGAGGCCATCGAAGTCGTTCTAACCCGACTTCAAACAATAGAGCCCGCCGGACTATTTGCACGAAACCTGTCTGAATGCCTTCGCCTGCAAGCCCGGGACAAGGGATTGCTTTGCAAAAAAATGGATGCGCTGCTCGAAAATCTGCCGTTGTTTGCCAAAGGCGAAATAGCCGCTCTGAAGCGTATGACCGGATGCACTGCAGAAGAAATTGGGGATTTGGCGCGTAAACTCAGAACCTTTGAGCCAAAACCAGGGCTTAAGTTCTCGGGTGAATTTGCTCAACCGGTATTTGAACCAGATCTGATCGCCTATCAAGACGACGAGGATGACTGGATTGTCGAGTTGAACCGCTCCAACCTGCCCGCCATCCGCGTCGACACCGCGTATAGTCAGGCCGTTAAGAAACTTGATCAAGACGGAAGTGATGAGCATTTTATTCGTGAAGCCATCACTTCAGCGCGCTGGCTCAAGCGTGCCATTGCTCAACGCAATGAAACCAACCAAAAAGTTGGCGCAGAAATTGTCAGGTATCAGCGCGAATTCCTTGAAAAAGGCATCGCCTTTCTTCGACCACTACAACTGAGGACCGTCGCCGACGCAATCGGCGTGCATGAAAGCACGGTAAGCCGTGTCACCTCTTCGGTCATGATGGCCACACCGCAAGGCACCTTTCCTCTAAAAGCCTTTTTCAGTAGTGCGTTACATTCAGACTCAAACGTCGAAGGCGCCTCAGCAAAAGCAATCCGTCAACGCATTCAAGACATCATTTCATCGGAAGATCCCAGCAAACCCATCAGCGATGAGGCTATTTCCAAGATTATTAGCAAAGAGGGTATTCGGGTGGCCCGGCGCACTGTTGCGAAATATCGCGAAATAGACGGCATGCCATCTTCGTCACAACGTCGCAGACGACAGAAAATGGACGCGCTCTGCGGCTAACAGGCCGTTACCAACGCAGCTTTAAAGCTTGGCTTTTGTCTCAACCAATCCTGAGGTTTTGTTATTCACCTATGGACCGCGAAGGGACAGGTTTGGATAGGCGCTGCCGCAACTTCTTAGGTGTGAAAATAAACTTAAGCTCTGGGTCCAAATGTAAGGCCGCGAGTTGCGCGTCTGCTTCCGTGGTGCCAGCAATACAAAATATCTGGCGAAAGCCACGATACCCCATAAAACTCTGACCAAGTTTATGTTGGTCCCGCCCCACATAGAGACAAAGAACTACATAGGTTAGCACACCCAGCATCCAATGGACGACAAAGGCTGTTGCTACTGCAAGGGTCGACACAATGGCCCCCTCAAAAAACCTCTGCGACATAATCCAAAACGGTGGCGCAAGCATTGCCAAAATAGATCTAGTTTGTGAATGCAGTTCAGCCTGTTTATCTTTGTCACAATAGATATGATAATTTCGCATATCACTTGAAAAAGGCAGCTCCACGTTGCGCATCAAAGAGCTAAGCGATTTTAAGCTGTCGCCTTGTACGGGCAGAAAATCCACCCCAAGTACCCGGTCTGTGAGAACGTGGAAAAGCTTGCCCTCTCGCATAAAACTCAGAAGGACTGGCCGCGCATACTCTTGTAGATGATATTCAATCTCGTCTGCGAGATGACCAAGATCGGAATAGGGCTTTCCGCCAACACCTACCAAGATATCCAACTCCAGTAGATTTAACTTGAGGCCAAAAGCGCCCTTTTTCATCTTATCAATGATAATTGGTCCAGACAGTCTTGGAGTATCGACAGTCTGGTTACCCATCTGCATTTGGTCATCTTGTGCCATGAGCCCTCAGGGGTTCTATCAGGGGAATTTAATCACGTCTTGGCTGGGTGCCCGCGCGGCTTGTCTTTTAGGCTGCTGAGGCTTGGGCTTGGGACGCTGGCTGGCTTTCAAAAGGCGCTTGTTCAGCTCCCCTATCCGCTCTTCCAGCTTGGACTGTGTGTCCATCAAAGCCTGCATCTGCTTTTCCGCCTCAGGGTCACCTTGATTAATACCACTGCGGATCACTGCCATAAATTCGGTTGTCACGTCGCGAAACAACACAGCCTGATCTTTCAAAGCCTTGTCGATATTATCGGTTGTCGCCATAGCAAGTTCACCATTCAACAGGGAAACACGCGCATCAAGCTCTTCGATTACACCACCCATTTTTGTGGCCAGCGTCTCATCTATTGTTTGAGACACTTGAATGGTCTGGTCGGCTTGGGCCATCTTAATTTCTTCAAAAGCTTGATCTATCGCAAGATCCATCCCATTTATTTGCTCACTCACGTCGACGCTGGTTTTAGACAGCTTCGCGACATCAGGACCCATTGTTTCGAGATGCTCTTGCAACGTTGCCAGTTGACTAAAGGGTCCCTGAAGATTGCCAACCCCCTCATTCATTGTTGCGATATTTTCGGTAAATACCGTCAACAATTCCGTATTTGTCGCAGTCAAAACGTTCATTTTATCAGCGGAGCGTGCAAGCAAAATCCCGACGGCGACCACCCCGCCAAGAAGAATGGCGCCCAAAACAAAAGAACTGATCCTGACCGTCTTTTGTAAACTGGCAAAACTTTTCTTTGCCTTTTGAAATTCGGACGATATGCGCGCAAATTCAGAAGTAACATCCATCGCTGCATCCGCAGCGTCTAACGCAATTTGAACGACGGTTTCTAAGTCTTGTGGCTTCGCTTTAGCACTAGTTTTAGGCGGCATTTGAGGGCCTCATCTTCTGGATTTAACGACCTTACCCGGTCTTTCTCTTTGAGAGAAGTAAGCACATTCCGTGCCAGATGACGAAAAAACCACGCTCGCGGGCAACTCTTTCGATTTAAATCCGAATTTCATACACTTCCAAGGCTTCATAGGGTCATGTGACACCTGAAAAAATACGCAACCATAGCAAGTCAAACGCTTTGGTCTGTCCTTCATTTACGAAATTCCTTGAGGCGTGCGCAGATATTATGGATTTGAAACCGAAAGGTTCCTCCCAAACAGAGTAAAGCACATAAGAGCAACCCGTAGCCACGCAGGGTGTCGCCAAGCTCACTCGCTTTAATTAGCAAGTAGATTGTCGCGACAAAATAGGCGAACGAGCTGATCATCTCTCCCATACTTCGATGGTACTTTCGCTTAAACCGCGCCACTGATCGGCCTTCCATTTTCGTCAAACTGCATGTCATCGGGGACTTCTAGTTCAGGAGGATCAAGTTCTTCCCCATTGTTGAGCCGGTATATAAAGGCCAGCACCGCTGCCACTGCCGAAAACAGCTGTTCGGGAATTTCATCGCCAATTTCGCCCGCGAAAAACAAAGCCCGCGCCAAAAGCGGATTGCGAAAGATGGTAATTCCGGCATCGGTGCCACGCTCAATGATTTCCGCCGCCATCAACCCGCGCCCCATCGCCAGTATACGGGGGGCTCCCGGGGTGCCGACCTCGTATTTCAAGGCCACAGCAAAATGCGTCGGGTTGGTGATAATTGCGGTGGCATCGGGCACATCTGCCAGTGCCTCACGTTGCTTGACCGCACGCGCCGCAACAGTCATTTGCATACGGCGGATTTTGGCTTTTACCTCTGGGTTACCTTCGGTTTCTTTACTTTCATCTTTGACCTCTTGCAGGGTCATTTTCAATTGTTCGGTATGCTGGTGGTTCTGCCACAAGACATCCACCAAAGCCAATGCTGCCAAGATAAGAAGGAAGGTCACCATCAAGGCAAAAAATGCATCGTGCATCCGGGTCATTGCATTCCAAAGCGTGGCTGACTCAGACGTGATTAGCCGCGGCAATCCCAAGTATAATATAAATGCCCCACCGACGAGTAATAGAACCACTTTAAAGATCGCCTTGAACAATTCGACCAACGACTTTTTTGAAAACATCCGTTTCAAACCGGCAAGTGGATTGATTTTTGAACCTTTGAATTTCATGGCTCCAGGCGCAAAGTTTATTTTACCACTCATCGCTGCCTGCGTTGCGATAACTACCAAAAACAACGGAATTGAAAATAAGGTACTATTTATAAATATGAAGCTAAAAGCCATACTGGACAGCCTGGTAATTTCATCAAATAAAAATTTCGTATCGCCAAATTGAAAAAAACTGCGCCATTCGATCAAAAGGCGCGGCAAAACAAACAAAATAGCATAGTATAAAAGAAAACCCATTGCCAAAGTAGTGAAAACAAACAGTTCTTTGGAACTTGCGATTTGTCCGTCTTCGGCGGCCTTTTCAAGCCGCTTCTGGGTTGGTTCTTCGGTCTTGTCTTGACCGCCATCACTCTCAGCCATCACGCAGCTCCAAAAATAACCGCTCAAACACTTCGATAGTATAATACGATAGGTCTTCTATCGCAAATCCTAATGGCTTAGTATAAATATACATAACGATAAAAAGCGCCATCATTGTCAAGGGAAAGCCAAACGAGAAAAAGTTCAGCGCCGGCGCAGATCTGGTTACAACGCCAATTGTGACATTAACCAATAATAATATAGATACCACAGGCAGCATTAAAAGCGCTCCAAGGTAAAACATCTCGCCCCCGATATCTATGACAAATTGGCTCATGGCCATCAAGGAGACCGGTTGCCCCATCGGGATAATGTCAAAACTTTGACGCAAACCTTCTATTAGCCGTAAATGCCCATTCGCGGATAAAAACATAGTGAGCAAAAACAGGGTCAGAAACTGGCTGACAACGGGGGTTTGCCCACCAGAGTTAGGATCAACTTGGGCCGCGAATCCCAGGCCCCCAGAGGCTGCAATCTTTTCACCTGCAAGCGCAACAGAGGCGAAAAGAATGCTCAAGACAATCCCCCCTGTCAAACCGATGGCAACCTCAACCCCCATTACCCGAATAAGCGCCAAGAATGGTAGATTTTCAAAGTTTGGCACTGAGACTGAACCGTAATATGCGGCTGAAATGACAAACGTTAGGAGAACACGTACTCGAACAGGAACAGATCGAGCACCAAATATGGGGGAGGAAACAAGCAGCGCACCAAGGCGCAGGCTGACCAAGAAAAAATCGAGAAGGAAATTCATCAGAAGGTTCAGGTCAATGCCAGGGATATTCGTTAAATTGCCCGCATCAACATTGCCAAGCACTAATACGTTCCCCGAATTGTCTCAAAGATATATTCGAAATAATCAACCATAGTGCCCATTATAAATGGCGAAAACAGGGCCAGTGCCAGCAAAACGAGAACCAGCTTGGGCACGAAACTCAGAGTCATTTCATTAATAGACGTGGCCGCTTGCAAAATACCGATTGTAAGACCAACCGCCAGTGCCGTTCCCAGAATAGGACCAGCAGTTAAAATAATCTGCCAAAACGCGAGGCGGAGATGTTCGACATTTGCATCAAATTCCATTATCCGTCCCGATCACATGACATAAGTTGCAGCCAAAGAACCAATCATCACAGCCCACCCATCAACCAGAACAAATAACAATAGTTTGAAAGGCAGCGAGATAATCATTGGACTCAGCATCATCATACCCAAAGCCATCAGAATTGAGGCAATGACCAAATCAATTACAAGAAATGGTAAAAAAATCAAAAACCCAATCTGAAACGCAGTTTTCAATTCAGACGTAATAAAAGCAGGCATCAAAACCGTGTAGGGTACGTCGGCGTTATCCTCATAGGGCGCGTCGCCAGCCATTTCTGCAAACATGGCCAACTCTGCCTCTCGCGTATTTAAGATGATAAACTCTCTTAAAATATTTCCCCCAACTTCAATCGCTGTCAAAGGGTCCATGTTTCCATCAAGATAAGGAGAAACTGCCGTATCATAAATCACCTGAAAAGTCGGCGTCATAATGTAGATCGTTAAAAACAATGCAATCGAGATTAAGACTTGATTTGGCGGTGTCTGTTGTGTCCCCAGTGCCTGTCGCATAATCGACAGTACAATGATAATACGGGTAAAAGCTGTCATGCCCAACAAAAGCGAAGGTAGAATTGCCAATCCTGACATCAGCGCCAAAATCTGCAGCGACAAAGAATAAGTCTGCTCGCCCTCTGCCCCAGAGGTGACGTTGAACGCGGGTAAGCCACCACTTTGGGCAAATCCGGGTGCGGGCAGCAACACCATAACAATCAGCATGGTCAGGACAGCACCACCGACCAAACCCAAACCGTAATGCGCTTTGCGTAATTTTAGCAAACTATTCTGTAACATGAAGATCTGCCTGTAGCGGCATTTCAGCCGATTTTTCAAGCCGCAAAACCGTGGCAGGCTGATTGCGGCCATGGACGATAACAACTTTTTCATGATCAATTTCCATCAGGGAAACCATTGCCTGATGACGCAACGGATAGGTTTCAACGTGGACAACCCGACTGCCTTTTACCAACTTACTCCTGATTTCCGGTGCGCGTCTCATCAAAAAGGTTCGCAACAATAGAAGCGCACAGATAAACACTCCTACTGTTATGATCTGTGCTATTTCTAGTGTCGGTTGGGCCAAGTTTCCTATCCGATATGTTTCAAACGGTCCATCTTATCCGTATCGTTTCTAGATGGTTTCCATTCGTTTTTCTGGATCAACAATTTCTGAGAACCTGATGCCAAAGCGCTCGCCGACCATGACGACTTCACCCTTCGCAATCATTGTGCCGTTGATCAAGATATCCAGCGGTTCACCTGCCAACCGATCCAATTCTACGACGGACCCCTCATTCAGGCGCAGCAAGTCACGGATGCTGATCTCGGTGCGGCCCACCTCGATGGACATGTCGACTTCGATATTTTCAAGAACTTTCAGCTTATCAGCATCCATCCCTTTAACTTCGCTGCCAACTGCTGCCTCTGCGCTATCCTCAGCGGCAAGTGCTTCATCTACCATTGTAGACCTCCTATGATGTTTACGCGACCCAATGTCACTAAAGTCGCCGTGTTATATTAATCGCGCGGGTGCCGCCAACGTCTCCGATATCCGCCAGGAACATCTTCTCACCCTCCACAATGACTGTAACGTTTTCCCCTATCTGTATCGGGAATACATCGCCTTCGCTCAATTGAAGCAGCTTACTCATCGAAACAGTCGGTTTGCTGAGCTCGACATTCAATCTCAGGGGGGCGCTCAGTACAGCGTCCTCAAGACGTTCGAGCCACGTTGTATTGTCATCAGTGGTATCGGTGTTCACCCGTGATCGCAACTCGGCTGCGATTGGTTTAAGTGTTTGCAAAGGATAGACGATATCAAAATTTGCCGGCTCTACTCCCGGCAGCTGCACGACAAATGAGCACGCGATGACTGTTTCACCGCCTTCGACGAAAGAGGCAAATGCCACATTCTCTTCGCGCGTTACTTCTCCAAACGTCGTTTGTGTCAGGTCGTTCCATGACGCATTGAGAATGCCATTCAAACCGTCCGTAACAATTTCAATCACACGGCTTTCGGTTGTTGTGAAGTCCGCGCGCTTGGATCCTTTCAGACGCATATTTCCGCCGTAGTAGGAATTTGTCAGCGTATAGACAAAATCCGGTGTAAGGGCGAGCATTTGCGTGCCGCGCAACTCTTCCATCCGCGTCATGGTCAAACTCATAAAACTGTCGACCGTTTCACAGTATTCATCAAATGTCTGAAGTTTAGGCGCGAAAGAGGTAATCCTGGGTGTCACTTTAAGCAATGGTAGAAATACTGAGCGGGACATGCGTGCAAAACGCTCGTTAAGCACGCGCAGCGCGTACAAATCCCCAAGAAGAGACAGATCGTTCGAGCCAAAGTCATAATCTGATACTTCTGCTTCCCTTGCGACCACAGCTGGTGTTGACGGATCCGCCTGATCATCCAGACCGCTGATCAGAGCATTAACCTCTTCTTGGGTAAGCTTCCTAGAAGAGGCACTATCGTCGTCTATTTCAGCCTCAGACATTATTGCATCACATAAGAGGTTAAGTGCACTTTTTCGATGCCTCCGAACCCTTCTAGTCCGGTTAAGGTCGTATTCATCGTTGTGCGTAAATCTTCAGCTAGCGCAAAGCGTGCTTCGCGTCCTGCCACTTCCTCTTCAGTATAATCGCTCAAAGTCGCAAGGATTTCGGCTGTAAGTGCCGGCATGTGCGCTTCGATATTCTCAATCACAGTTTCATCATATTGGGTCGAGATGCCGATACCAACCTGCAAAAAGCGCCGCGAACCTTTGAGGTTTGTGGTCAGAGTCGCTGGAAATTCATAGTACATCGTCTCGAATAATTCCTCGGAAGGCACTTCCTTTGAGACCTTTTCTTCTGGTCCCATGCACTCCTCTGGCATTTCTTCGCCTTCTTCCAGCTCTTCCTCAACCGGGCAGTCAATCTCCGGCTCACCTTCGCCTTCAACTCCGCCTTCGGCCGCAGCTTCGCCAGCCGCCTTACTCGCAATTATGTCATTAGCGATATCCTCAGGCAAAGGCTGGTTTCCACCAAAAAGAAAGTACCCAGCCCCGAGGCCACCACCTACAAGAATAATCCCGCCGAAAACGCCGGCAAGAATAAGCATAATCGGAGATTTCTTTTTTGGTGGGTCAGTGTTTTCATCGGCCATCTGTCAAAACCTTTGTTATTTAGTTAGGCAATTACGTTTACCAGACCATCGCCTTGAAGGGCGGTAGACTGTTCCACATTTTCAGGCAACTCCTGAGCAAAATCAAGATCACTCTGGTCATTAGTATCTGATTCATCAGACTTATTGCCGTTTTCGGCAAAGGATCCACTAGTGTCAGCAGAGAACGAATTCAACCGCATGCCCGCACTCTCCAACAGCTCAGAAATCCGCCCCTCGGCACCCGTTAATAAAGCTGCAGTTGCGCCTGTTTCTGTTCTCATTCGAAGATCCAGGCCGCGGCGGCTTTCGCTCATCGACACGGTAATCTTACCAAGCGAAGCGGGCTGCAGCGTGATCACCAAACTGCCGCCATTTGTCGGCATAGCGGCCACCCTGCGCACAAGGCTCTGTGTCCAGCCTTGCTTTTGAACATCGACAATGCTGTTGCTCCAACGTTCAAGCGCTGCAAGATTTTGCGACGGTGTGACCGTATTTGCCGCACTGGGCGCCACAGCCTGCGGCTGACCAGATCCGGCACTCACCGGCGCCATTATTTCGTTTAATGCTTGTTCGGCCTCTGTCGGTTCAGACACTTCGGCAGGGTCAGCGGGCATGGGCGGTGCAGCATCTATTTGTGCGCTCCGCAAAGCACGTACCTCCAAAGCCGGAGCCGCTTTCTGAGGCCGTGCTTGGATGACAGTCTCTTCCAACTGGTCATCGAGCCCTTTCAGATTAACATTTTTTTCGGCGGCTTTGCTTTCCTGACTGCGCTTCATCTGGTTGGCAATTTCAGCTTGAACTGGCGCGGCGTTAGATGCCGCTTCGGCCCCCTGCTTTGCAACTGCCGCCTGGGTTGTAACCACAGGCGCAGAAATCGCCTTAACCTCGGAACGCAAGGGAGCATTCATTTCGGCGGTTTGAGGCGTTTTTGCTGCTTGGTTATTTACCAAGTTCTGTTGCGGTTTTGCTTTTGTTACAGCTTTATCCGGGGCTGCCATTGTATGGTTTTTTTCAGCCACAAGGTCTGTTTTGGCCGCTACCGGCTTTTGGGCGACGTCAGCTTGGGTAGACTTCTGTACCTGAGACGCCGCATTAGGCACGGAATCAGCTGGGATCGCAGGTGCAGATGCCGTTTTCGCAGGTGCAGCCATAACGATTGGCTTTGCCTCACTTTCTAAAGCGGTTACCGCAGCGCTAGCCTGATTGGCGCCAAAAGACCGCCCATCGGCCCGAACTTGCTGTGGCGACGTCGCTTGCACACCAACCTCAACGGATTTCGAGCCGACATCCTGCGCCTTCACGGCAACATCTACCGCTTTTACCACACCGTCTTCATCTGATATCAACGGTGTCTGTTCTGTGATTGGCCGCTCTGCGTCCACGGCGACCACAGCTTGAGCCTTTGAAACGACTTGCGTGGCAGAGTGAGGTTTGACCTCATCAGCGGCGACCTTATGATTGTGATGCTCCTTCGGAGCTTGATTTTTAGACGCCCCATCCACACCATCAGCCACAATTTTTTGAACCGGCTTTTCAACCAAATCGCTGTCTGCAGGAGGCTTAGCAAGTGAAGCAGCATCCGAAGAAGCTGCAGCACCCTCTGCAGCAGCTGGTTTGCCGGTATTAGCGACCGAGACAACCTGTTTTATCTCCGTCATCTCCATACTGTCTTCGGCCTCAATGCCCTCAGATGCAGCGGGAGATGTCGCAACCAGCGAGACAGGTGGCGCGTTGCTGACTTGTACGGCGTTTTCATCCGCAGAAACAGCCGCAAGCCTAGTATCGTTTTGCATGCTCGGGTTCAGGTTTTGATCCGCGACCACGCTAGCTGCAATGTCGCCTTCAATGGCGATATCAGGGTCTTGATTTTTGTTTTGATCCAGTTTGCTTGCCGCGGCAACGGCCGTCAGATTGTCAGCTTCGGCATTGCCGCTCACATCAGAGACTGGATCGCCTGAACTCCCAATAGTCGCAACACTCATACCAAGAGGCTGCTCAGCATCCATTTCTGCCTCAACTGCCAAAAGAGCGTCTGGTCCCGCTGGCAGAGCAGTCGGATCAATGTCACCATCCACTTCGCCGACGTCGAGCACCGGGGCTTTGATCTCTCCCGCAGCCTGCGATAACGCACCGATCTCAAGGCCTTCTTTAACCACCTCTTCTCCATCTATAAATCCAGCTTTAGGCTGAAACATTTTCATGGCTAAGGGATTGCCGGAAACGGCCAAAGTATCATCCGGGCTGGAATTGGAAGGAATGTCTGCCGTGCTTTTTGAGCGATTCTTGCCTTGATGCTGTTCTGCGCCAGCACCTGAACTGCCTTGTGACGCCAAAATAACCTGCGCAAAATCGAGCGCAGAGCTATCTGCTCCGTCTGGACCGCTGGCCCCCGGAGCAATTTGCAATACTGAATTGACCGTCGTATTTACGCTTTTCGGTTCCATTTTCGCCTCGGTTGAAAGTTACCGCTCAAACAAACTAGAAACTAGGGTGCAACCTTCATGCCAGATCGTCTGTTGGGCGTGTATATTCACCGCTTTGTCCCACTTCGGGCCGGCAAAGAGGATAGATCTTTATCAAATTTCTTTTCCCGTGCAGACACAGCAAATTCCTCGGCCTTCTCTTCTGTACGTTTTTTGTGATAGCTGACAGCCAGAATCTTCGCTTTAAGCGGTGCCAATTCCGCCACCATAAAATCATATCTTCCCTGCACCATTTCGGCTTCTTCTTCGATCCGCGTAAGATACCAGCGGTCTGTCTGCAGTTGGGTTGCATCAATACCGGTGGCTGTTGCTTTGGCATGGTGCGTCGCTCGCAATTCCTCTAATTGCTCAAGCAGCTCTTTCAAACTCGCCATCTCTTCTTGCATGTTTTTCAACTGTGCGCTCAGTTTGGACAGTTCCATCTGATCGCGGCGCGACAGATTTTTAAAAAGCCGGGACTTTCTTACTTCTTCCACTAGGTACCCGCAACTGCAAGAAGATCCCTTATGCTGGTTTTAAAATCAGCGCGACTGTCCGATCGCTGGGAAATAAATTCAACAATTTTTGGCCAAAGCTTCACTGCCTGGTCCAAATCTGCATCCTGACCTTCGACGTAACCACCCATAAGCATCAGATCGCGGTTTTCCATATACAGACTGACCAGCTGACGCATACGCCGCGCCGCAGCCAAATGTTTCGGATCAACGATGTCGTTCATCACCCGACTGATAGAGGCCGAAATATCCACGGCCGGATAAATACCCATTTGCGCATTGGCGCGGCTGAGCACCACATGCCCATCCAAAATCGCCCGTGCCGAATCCACGACAGGGTCGTTGGTGTCGTCCCCATCGGCCAAAACGGTGTAAATCCCAGTAATAGATCCGCCAGACGTGGTGTCACCCATCCCCGCGCGTTCGACCAAAGATGGAATAAGCGACATCACAGACGCCGGATATCCCTTGGCTGTCGGTTGCTCGCCCAGCGCGAGGCCAATTTCACGCCGTGCATGCGCCACCCGGGTTAGAGAGTCCATGATCAGCAAGACGTGTTTGCCTTGATCGCGGAAATGCTCGGCGAGGGCCGAGGCCCGATGTGCGGCCCTGATGCGCAACAGTGGCGAACGGTCTGCCGGTACCGCAATCACACAAAGGCGCTTTCGGGTTTCTTCGTTCAGCATACCACGAACCAGATCGCCCACTTCCCGGGCCCGTTCGCCGATCATGCCGACAATAATGACATCTGCGGTTGAAAATCGCGCCATCATGCTCAACAGAACCGATTTTCCAACGCCCGACCCAGCAATAATGCCAATTCTCTGACCGCGTCCAATGGTCAGCATACCGTTCACGGCACGCACGCCAACGTCCATCACACTGAGTACCCCACCGCGCGACAAAGGGTTCAGCATTCTACCCTGCAAAGGCCGTTTAAAGGCTCCCATTGGGGCTGGCAAACCATCCAACGGCTCGCCCAAAGCATCAACCACTCGACCCAAATATTCATCACCAGCATCTATGTCGATGCCTTCATCAGACAGGCTCACCCGCACGCCGGCATGAATTCTGGCTCCCTGCTCGTATAACACCAACTGGTTGCGACCCTCTGAATAGCCGATCACTTCCGCTTTCACTGTATCGCCACTGGCCGTTTCCACGTCACAGACCGAACCCACAGAGACAGGGAAACCGTCGCACTCAAGTACCAAACCATCAAACCGGCTGACATGCCCAGAGAGCGCTGTGTTGCGACTGCCACCGACGGTGGAAATGTCGCCTAGAAGTTTTCCTGTAAGATCAATCATCCTTCAAGGCAACCTTATCCGTCGCTGCGACTGACACAGGCTCGCCTTCTTGGGCGACCTGCTCAATCTGGTCTGGTGCCGTGTTTGGCGCAACCGCCTCTGGGGCAGTGTCCGCGACAACTTTTTCTGATGTAGTATCCTGAGCCAACTGATCTGCTGCTGCCTCTGGGACATCTGTCGCGACTTCGACATCTGGTGCTGCTACGTCTTTTACCTCCTCGGCGGTGTCCGGTGTCTCTTTTTTGATGTCGGATGCCTCGGGGTTTGGGGTTGGGCTTTCAGCGACTTGCGCATCCTTATCAGTCTCTGCCTGCGCAACCATGCCATGGTCAACACTGTCCCCATCCAGTTTAGCCGCGACCACAGCCTCGGGTTCATGCACATCTGGCTGTGTCAAATTCTCGAACAAGTCCGAGATTTCTCCGCCACCGACACGCATTTTAACGTCTCCCCGGCCCAGCCGAGCATCCACGCGCATCTTGATCTGTGAGAGATCTTTATAATCAGGCAGTCCCGCGTTTATGACATCTAAGTCCGCCTGACAAACAAACAGTTCGCGCTTACCAGACATATGTTGCACATTGCGCAACATCGTCTCTAACCGGTCCAAAAATGGCTCTGGGAAATTATCTATCTGACTGCCTGCACGTTCTGTTGCCAAACTAAGCACAGACTGCCTTATCTGTGCAGATAGCAAGTCTATATCCAATAGCTCGGGGTCCGATAGCGCCCCAACGAGACGGTCAAGATCGGCGATACGTTCGGCTAATTCTGCCTCGCGCTCGCTCTCAGTCATTGCTTTGCCCGCTGAAAACCCTTCGTGATACGCCTCTTCGCGTATCTTTTGTTTTTGCTCCTCATCAATCACGGGCGGCGGAGCAGGCGCCAAATTTAGTGGTGCAGCCTGCACCGGGTCGGCCGCAGCAGGCACAGCCGTCTCTAAACCTTCAACCGCGACTGGTGCTTCGCCGGAGGGATCAGTGACAGTCTCTGATGAAGTGCTCAAATTTGCCGCCTGCTTGTCGGGCGTGGATCCAGGGCCGGCACCGCCATCAGCCGTATCCGCTGATTGCAACGCTTCATCCCACCCATCGGGGTCGCCATTATCCTCGGCGACACCCTCTGCGGCTGTATCCTCTTTAGCGGCGGACGCAGCCTCGTCTTCACTGGCGGGATCAGGGGTCAGATCGACCGGTGGTGCCACCTCATTCCAGCTGACCTTACGAAAGTAACCATCGTCATTTTTTGCTTCGCCCGGCTTGAGAATAAAAGCAGCCTCACGGGCTTTCGCCATCGCTTTAGAGACGTTGAATGCACTCAGCGGTGAACCGTCTAAATCAAACTCACCAACGAGTTTACTCTTTGCCATTAGACCATCTCTTCGCCACCACGTCCGGCCAGAACAATCGTTCCGTCATCGGACATTTTCCGCGCGACCGCGATGATATTTTTCTGCGCTTCCTGGACTTCTGTCAAACGCACAGGGCCAAGCGTTTCCATTTCGTCTCTGAGGTTGGCTGCGGCACGCGTCGACATACATCCGAACAGTTTTTCCTGAAGGTTCTGGTCTGAACCCTTGAGCGCCATAATCAGATCTTCTGGATCTGTAGCCCGAAGCAGAGTTTGAAGAGACCGTTCGTCAGACATGATAAGGTTGTCAAAGGTGAACATATTATCTTGGATCGCCGTCATCAGATCTTTGTCGTGCTTTTTAATCACCCCAAGAATACGTTTTTCCATCGCCTCTTTGGTAAAGTTCATAATTTTCGAGGCAGCGGCCACACCACCAACTTGCGATGAGCGCAAATTGGTATTGGCTTTAAACTTGTTCAGCATAACTTGCTCAAGTTCTTTTAAGGCGTTGGGATCAACCGTCTCCAGTGTTGCGATCCGCAAAATCACTTCTGCCTGCATATCCTCGGTCAGCAGATTAAGCACGTCGGACGCCATGCCATATTCCAGATACGACACGACAAGTGCTTGAATCTGGGGATGTTCATCCATAATCAGTTCTGCAATTGATCGGGCTTCCATCCAGTCAAGGATTTCGATCGGTTTATTGCTGTCTGCGGGTGTAATCCGGCTTAAAACAGATTGAGCTTTGTCATCCCCTAGCGCCCGTTTCAGAACATTTTGAATATAGTTACCAGCCCCAAGCCCGAGGCTTGTTTGTTGTTTCATCAGGGTCAGAAATTCATCCAACACTGCGTTTACAGCCTCTTGGTCAACACCGGACACGGCGTACATCGCTGTCCCCAAATGCTGCACCTCTCGAGGGCTCAGGTTCTGAAAAATTTCAGCAGCCTGTTCCTCACCCAAGAGCATCATCAAAATCGCGGATTTTTCAGTCCCGCTTAAATTTGCTGTTAAAGATGAATCACTTTCTGCTTCTGCCATATTTCCCTCATAGCCCTTGGTTTATGATTTATCCATTTCGTCCCGCATCATGGCTTTAAACACGTTGGATACGCGCGCAGCTTCGTCAGACACGATCATACGGATCACCGCGACCTTATCGTCATAGCTGTTGGCGGTATCGAGCATTTCAGCAGAAACCCCAGATGTCTTCTTCGGTTTCAGCTTCGCCTTCATCTCTTCCAGGGTCAGACCTTCGTCAACCTCGATGAGATCCATATCGATTTCTTCGCCATCTTCATCAGTTACGGTACCCATGCCCACGTCACCACTTGGGATAAGCAGACGGCTCATTAGTGGCCGCACAACACCCAGTGCAACGACTGCCAAAATCAACACAGTGATCATATTTTGGGCCATGTCACGCAACCAGCGATCCTCGTACCAAGCCGTCGACACTCCGTCTGAAAGCTCCATAATGAATGGACGACTGGTGATGTTTACGCTGTCTCCGCGCGTGACGTTCAGGCCCACGGCGTTTTGGACTAGCTGCTCTAACTCAGCCCGGCTCTCGTCGGATAATTTTGTCGGCTCTGGCACGACACCATCAGGACCAGCCACTGGAGCTGGCTCACGCAACAAAACGGCGACATGAATACGCTCAATCTGCGCAGAAGGTGCCTTCTGGCTGACCACTTGTCGGCTAATTTCATAATTTCGGGTCTGTTTTTCGGCACTGTGGAACGGGTCAGCCGAAAGCGGGGCTGGCACAGAAGGCACAGCAGCGTCGCTTGTCCCATTAGGCGGCAGAAGCCGGCTCTGCGCTCCCCCTTGTGTCCCGGCGGGAACTTCGGCGTCTGCGTCTCCAGCAGCCGGATTATTCAGGGTTGCCTGTGCAGGCACGCTATTGGCCAGTGCACCCGGAACGCCACGCGCTCGGCGCTCTGTGCCTTGTTCAGATGTACTTTGTTCGCTGATCAACGCAACCGAGTCAGGTAAAACCCGATCTTCGGTAATTTCCCGGCGCGTAAAATCGATGTCGAGATTAACCTGTGCTGAAATATTACCAACTCCCACAACAGGTGTCAGCAGCGCTTCAATGCGGGATTTGTATATCCCCTCCAACCGCAATCTGTACTGGAGTTGTTTATCGGAAAGATTAGAGGCCGGATCGTCTATATGGTCTGAGAGCAACCTGCCGTTCTGATCTACGACGGTTACTCCACTTTTAGGGAGATTTGGCACCGAAGACGACACAAGGTTAACAATTGCGACCACTTGCTGGCTGCTCAGCGACCGGCCGGGATTGAGCTGAGCAAAAACCGAGGCTGTCGGCTTTTGAGCATTGCGCGCAAAGGCCGATTTCTCGGGAATTGCCAAATGAACGCGTGCTGAGGCAATCACGTCAATTTCCGCAATCGAGCGTGCTAATTCGACCTCTTGCGTCTGTTTTAAACGCATCCCTTCGACCGAGCGGCTGGTTCCCATCGGCATATCGCTCAGCGTACTATATCCATCGGGAACCGAGCTTGGCAGACCCTGCGCCGCGAGATTCAGCCGCGCACTATGATAATCGCCGACCGGAACGGTAATTTCGCCTGTTGTCGCATCCACCTGAACATCGGTACCGCTGTTTCGCAAGGTTTCGAGAACCTTTGCCTTTTCCGTTTCAGGCAGAGAGGCAAACAGCGTAGTCCGATCAGGGGTCTGTAGAACGATATAGAAAATCAGACCAGCTATCACCAACACTGCCGCTGCAATCGTCGGCAGGGCCCTTTGCACGCCAGGTTGCGTATAAAACACACGGGCACTGGACACCATTGTGCCCATTCGCGGCGCAAGTCCGCCTTCGCCCATACGTGGCGCCATTGAAGTCGATCCGCTGGTGTCAGTCATCTAATTTAGTCCCCAGTCTTTACGTAATATGCCTGCTAAATGCATTAAACAGGCATATTTAGAATGTCTTTATAAGCGCTCAGCGCTTTATTGCGGAAGTTGAGCGCCAATTGAAACCCCAACGATGATACCTGCTGCGCGACCATCACTTTAGCGAGGTCATTCTCTTTCCCAAGTTCATAGTTCTGTGTCATTGTTTTCGAGGTATTTTGAGCCTCAGCTACAGAGTTTAGTGAGTCTACAAATCGATCGGCAAAACTCGGCTCACTGGTCTTTGCAAGCGATCCAAGGCTATCGAGTTTATTAAACATATCATCTGCCCGACGCATCGCAACCTCTTGCACGCGCGACCCAGAAGTAATTCCATCTACAGAAAGTCCAGAACTCATAGTTTTATCCTTTTATCACACATGGCCAGTTTCAGTGGCGAGGTCTAATTTGGGCTGTGCTGGCGCAACTGTGGTCCGATCAAACAAGATGTCAGCACCGGTTATTTCTAACCCCGTGCACATAACCGTCGCGCGCTGCAAAACATTGTCCAATTCACGAACGTTACCTGGCCAGTTATGGCTTTGCAATTTTTCGATAGCGCAGTTTGCAAGCAATGGAAGCGTTTCCAAATCTTTGTAGTGGCGTAAGAGTAATTCTATCGCAATGGGAAGGATGTCTTGTATTCTTTCCGATAAAGCCATCGTTGTTAAAGGAAACACATTAAGACGGTAAAACAAATCTTCTCGGAACCTGCCAGACTGACATTCAGCGACCATATTTCTATTAGACGTCGATAAAACCCGCACATCAACAGTGATTGGCTTAGTTCCCCCGACCGGGGTAACCGTTTTCTCCTGAAGGGCTCGAAGAAGCTTTGCTTGTAACGATAAAGACATTTCAGACACTTCATCTAATAAAAGTGTTCCACCGTCGGCTGCCCTTATGATCCCCACATTTGCGGTGGATGCGCCGGTAAATGATCCTTTTTCATGTCCGAACAACATCGCTTCCAACATGTTTTCGGGGATAGCAGCACAGTTGATCGCCACAAACTGACGCCCATCTCGGTTGGAGTTATTATGAATGAAGTTTGACAACACTTCCTTACCGCTTCCCGTTGGGCCGTTTATGAACACACTTACATCCGCTTTGGCCACACGCTCCGCAAGTTCAAAAAGTTGACAACTCGCAGGTTCACGCGGCACAGCCAAACCAGTTCCATGCAAAAGGCTTGCCATAAACAAAACAATATACTCTCGCGATTGGGATATTTTGACCTTTGGAAAAGAAACTCTTAGCAATTTTCCGTTTAATTCTGACTGAACCGCATAGTTTTCTGCATTTTCACATATTACAACCAGTGATTTAGCGCCGACTTTGCGCGCCCGTTCAATCAAAGGCCGCGTGCCACCCACTTGTGTCTCGAAGGCTGAAGAAGCAACAAAATACTCGCATTTAGCAGGAATATCAGAGGCGAGCGCGTCTTGATGAAGAGCAGTCGGCACACGGTGACCGCGCAACGTCTGATACAAACTTTGCCCAACCTCAAGTTCACTTGGCTCAATCACGATTCTGTACATTCTCGCCCTCCGACGGCAACCTCTGTACAGAGGCAATAAGTGTGCCATCTTTTGCAAATACAGCTATGTCAGATCAAATTATTTTAACCTTGTGGGCAAATAGCCCACAGCAGCGCCTCGCATCAAAAAGTATATTTTCGAATTTTACAGTTTAAAATGTAGAATATTAAAGGACTTATGCTAATCTTACTCTTTAAAGAGACATAACGTATCAATAATTTATGACGAACCAACAAAAAAACGAGTTTAATAATTTAAGTTCGTCTGCTATCTCTTTGTTAAAAAGGCAGGAAAAATGAACTCGAATTTGCATTTGGCGCGAATGATCATAGGATCTTCGTTCGCAACATGTAAAATGCGCGATTTGATCAGTTCAGTGGCGGACTTCAACGTCGCTGTGATGGCTCAGGGGCCCACGGGTGCCGGCAAGGAACTGGTTGCGCGCGGTATACACCTGATGTCTGGACGCAAAGGTAAACTGGTAGCCGTGAACTGCGCTGCCATTCCTTCAGACTTGCTCGAAGCCGAATTGTTCGGATATGAAAAAGGCGCCTTCACCGGGGCTGAAAAGCGTCGCGCCGGTCGCTTTGAAGAGGCCAAAGGCGGGACATTATTCCTGGACGAAATAGGGGATATGCCTCTGGAATTGCAGGCAAAACTTTTAAGAATTCTTGAAAGTCGCGTCGTTCAACGCGTTGGGTCTAGCGAAGAAATACCTGTCGATTTCAGATTGGTCTGTGCCACCCATCAAAACATTGAAGCGCAAGTAGAAGAACGGCAATTCAGGGCAGACCTTCTATATCGCATCAATGTCTTCCCCATCCGCGTTCCCGCCCTGGCTGAACGACGGGAAGACATTCCCGAATTGCTCAGGTTTCTGGTCCTACGTATGGAGAGCGAAAATCCGGGGATGCAACCGCCATCTTTTGACCCATCGGGGCTAACAGCACTGCAAAAATATAGCTGGCCAGGAAACATACGAGAGCTTCGTAATTTTATTGAGCGTGCATCAGTGCTTTACAGCGGCCAAAAAATAACTGCGGCCGAGGTCAGCAGCTTATTGTCGTTTGACGCTGAAAAAGAAGTGGAGCAAGCCACACTTTGGGATGCATTGGAAAACTTACAAGAACAAGCCGCAACATCCAATCAGGACAAAGCGATTGCAGAACCAACAGGTGAGTTTAATTATGCATCCCTGTTGACCGAAAACACTGACTTCAATTTAAAAGATTTTATGAACGCAACAGAAATAGCCTTGATTAAAGCAGCCTTAGAACAAGGCAACGGGAGCGCGCCAGACGCGGCAAGAATACTCGGCCTAAGACGTACAACACTTATTGAGAAACTGCGGAAATTTGGCATGAATACCAGTGCAACGCCTGCGGACGGCCAGCTCAAAATGAAACCGCGGCGAGCATGAAAGAAACGGGACGCCCAGTAAGTCTCTTAGCACCTTTCATAAACTGTTCAGCGCTGAGCCTTCCTCAATTCCAAGTTTATCGAATGACAAAACTTTCATTTGAGCCCACGGAAATTTGCTAGGGTCACCGGCGCTCTGATAACCCGTCACCAGTCTTAAAGAGCGGCTTTTGTACCTAGATGACAAATAGCGCGCCGCATAATCATAGAAGACCCATGTCTCGGGCATTAATAACCGCATGCGTTCGGTTATTAGCATCCAGTTTCTTACAAATAGATTTCACATGCATTTTAATCGTCGCTTCGGATAGGGCTAACTCATTTGCAATTTCTTTGTTTTGTTTGCCTTCACCCAAAAATGCCAAGACCGTCATCTCTCTTGAACTCAGCGGCCCACCGTTCGAACTCGGAGAATTCATTTCATCCCGCATCAGGCTTAATGGCATATAAGTTTCACCAGCGTGGATAAACCTAATGGCATTCGCAAGGCTTTTAGCCGGCATTGTCTTGGGCAATATGCCTGCCGCACCAGCTTCAAGAGCTTCGTCCATCATACGCCGCGTTGGATTACCCGTTAAAATCGCAACTGGTCTTGAAGCATTAGACCGCAAGATCCGGTCGAACCCCTTTAGACCGTGCATACCTGGCATATTGTAGTCGAGCAATATTACATCAAAACTGCCTTCTGTTTTCAACAAATCAGCCGCAGCCTCAACATCAGAAGCCGTTTTTACGGATATATCAGTCTGGGCAGATAAATACAGCGAAAGTATATCGAGTATCATACCGTGATCATCGGCGATCAGGACACTTATCTTTTCGTTTTCCAGTTCCATACCTTACCTCTAGAACACCAACTTTCTTATACTGTGCTCACTTTTTGTATCTGATAGCAACCATTTCAATACTAAATACTGTATAATTTTATCTTTTGATAGGAAAGGCGGTGACAATTTTGTCTCGTATGTCCGATCAACAAATATCTGAAGCATCAGATCAAGTCGTATCCAACGGCCAAATTGTCTCTACGGTCTGTCTTGGATATTTGCTTTGAAATCAATCTTTTTCCTCACAAAAGTTTATCTGGTCATCGACCTAGGAATAATGCCATACTGCGGCTATACGCTGTGACAGGATGTGCCTTAAAGCGCCTCGATAAAAAATCAGCCGCGAGAACGTGAATGTCGACAGACTTGTATATTTTTTGGTGAAAAAATGATATTTTTGACTATGCTTCAAAAATCTAAGAAATTAAGCGACGTGGCTGCGACCGTTGCTATTTCAGTGTTTTTTATGTTGTTAGCGTTTTGCGGTTTATTCTATATTTGGACAGCCGCCGCGCTAACCGAACAAAAAGGTGAAAGCCACGTATTACAAACCGCCCTGGCAAGTTTGGATGAGACGGTATCCAGCGTCAACGACGCCGGACTTAAAGCCGCAGAAAGTGATGGGGCGGCCGCAGATTTAATCACCTTTAGAGAAAACTTCGATGCCCTTTTTGTATCCAGTCACAGCGACCAGAATACGTCGAAAATAGACCCTTCCAAAATTAAACAGCTCGCCCCAGTTATTAATGAAATAGATAGCCTGGTGCAATTTGTGTATCCCGTCGATGCTGATCTCTTAGCGGCTCTGCCCGGATTATTGGCGCGCACGACAGCAATCTCACTTGAAATCAAAGCACTGCAAATAAATAACGCAACCACTTTGCTGGAAACGCAAGCTCAGAACATTCAAAACGCTTTACGCTTTTTGAATGTTCTGTCGGCGGCAGGTCTGCTGGGATTTCTGACCTTTATCGGATTTTTTGCATTGATGCGACTGCAATACCTTTCGGCAATTTCCGGCAGAATTGCGCACGATAGGGTCCGCGCAACTCTTGCAAAAACAGTCAGTTTTAGCAGCGATCCCATCATATCGGTGGACCGGGTTGGGAATATCCTCGAAAGCAATCACGAAGCCATAAACTTATGGGGGTCTTGGCCACCCGTTGCCAAACTAAGTGACGTCACTGATCTGATAGACCAAGCCGTCGGCAGCATCGCATTGACCGATGCCGTCGAGCATGCTTTTGCCCAACAATCTATTAAAGACACAGCAACCGTGGTCAACTTTGACCTACGTACTGAGGATGGCACCCTGCACCCCATTGAGGCAAACCTTATCCTTCAGTCTAATGAAACCCTTCTAATCGTTCTGAAAAACCTGTCCAAACAAGTCAATTTCAAAAAGAAAATGGAAGATGCTCTCAGCGAAATGCGCGAGGAAGAGCAGACTACAGCGCGATTTATGGCTATCATGAGCCATGAGTTACGCACGCCTCTAAACGGGATCATGGCCAGCATTGAACTGCTTAAAGAAACGACTGATCTTGACGATCAACAAACTTGGCTGACCGGTATTTCCGAAAACTATAGCAAAGCCGCGGTGGAGCAACTGGGCAACTTGCTGGAATTAAACCAGTTGCTTAATCCAAACCGAACAAAGCTCGCTACAGCAGCGTTCTCTCTGGCCGAAAGCATCCATTCGGTGATCAGCGATCAGCAAAGCACGGCAAAAACACAAAACAACAGGCTGGTCTTCCGCAAACCAGCGCAAGACAGCCATTTGGTATTGGGGTCCGAACGGCTGTTCGCTTTGACGCTCACTCATCTGGTCACCAGCGCAGTAAAGTTCAATAAATTCGGCAAAATAGAAGTGGCATTATCAACAGATGTTGACACCCAGAACGGCACCCTAAAAATCGACATTATGATCAGTGACACCGGTTCCGGTATTCCGATCGTCGACATGCAGCCGGTCTTTGAAAATTTCAAATCTTTGGAGACTGCCTATACAAAAACGGGTGGTGGATCTGGTCTGAGCCTAGGCATTGCCAAACGGGCAGCCGAGATCATGGGCGGACAGGTTTTTGTAGATACCGCCGTCAATCAAGGTGCAAAATTTTCCGTAAAGCTCGAACTCCCATTGGTTCAAACCTCCACAAAAGCAGATATAAAGAGCGCCTTCGCACCTCCGGCCAAAGAGCCAAAAGAAACATCTGAAGTTGAGCTTGAAAAACCACTTCGGCTTTTGATCGCAGAAGATGATGAAATTTACCGCAGTATGCTCATTGCTTCGCTCCACCTAGATGGGCATGACATCGTCGAAGCAAAAGATGGGCAAGAGGCAATTGACCTTGCGCAACAAGGGCACTTTGATGCCATTTTGATGGATATCAGTATGCCACATATGAGCGGGATTACCGCGACCAAAATTATCCGGCAGTCATCCGAGCATAACACAGTTCCAATAATCGGGCTCACAGCTCACGCTTTACCAGAGCAGATAGAAGAATTTCTGGCCGCTGGGATGGATGATCTTATCATCAAACCTGTCAATAAAAAGGCGCTTAGGTCCGCCTTGTACCGCGCCTATCTGCGCCGCCAACAGCCGCTGGTATCGCCAAGCGACAGCATCAAAGAGATTGCAACCATGACACAGTCAAAAACCGACTTGATTGATATCGAAGTATTCGATGCTCTGTTCGAGCTTTTGGACACTTCCACTTTAGAAAATTATCTAAGCCAATTTGTCGAAGAGTGTGAGACCGCAGTGACGACGATGAGGCAGCAGGTCAGCGACTGTGATTTTCTTGCCGCGGCCCAAACAGCTCATAAGGCCGCCGGTTTTGCAGCGGTGGTCGGCGCAACCTCGGTGCAGCGTTTGCTGAACGAATTCGAAACTGCAGCAAAATCTCAAGACACCGACACATGTCAGCGTCTTCCCGATGAGGTCCAAGAACTGATCCAAAACTCAAAATCTATGCTATCAGACCGCTTGGGGTCCGTCTGACAACCGTGGCCGTCGCGCGATCGTACCACAGCAACTGTCTTAAAAAACAGAGGTCATCTACGCAGGATAGTCCAAGATCATGTCTGGTCAGATGAAATGTAAACCGCCCGGAAGTCATTAACATTGGTCCCAGTTGGCCCGCTGACAAAGAGCGAATCAATGGCCTGAAACGCCGACCAAGCATCATGACCAAGCAAGGCGTCGGAAGGATCCGTGCCAACACCACGCATCTCTGCACAACTTAGGCCATCGCAGAACGCGCCAGCATTATCCTCAGAGCCGTCAATACCATCCGTATCAGCCGCGAGCGCATAGATGTTTTTGCGACCTTCAATCTCGCGGGCAAACGACAATAAAAACTCAGTATTGCGTCCACCACGCCCCCCCGGCCCTGCTATTGTCACCGTGGTCTCACCACCGGACAACAGCACAACCGGTGCTGAGAACGGGCGGTCTCGATCTGCAATTTGACCCGCAATCGCCGCATGCATTTTCGCGATTTCCCGTGCCTCGCCCTCGATCGAATCCGACAAAACAACTGCGGGAATACCCTGAGCGGCCGCAACCTCAGCCGCCGCTTCCAATGACTTGTTTGCCGAGGCAATAATATGCACCTCATTGCCGGTCACCGGCTCTGTCGCAGGTGCCGTCCGAGGCAGGCTTTCAATAAAGTTTTGAATATTAGGCGGCAGCTCAATATCATAGGTTCGGATCGCTGCCAGAGCATCCGCCGGGCCGCTTGCATCGCCAACCGTGGGTCCGGACGCAACTTGCGCAGGGTCATCCCCCGGCACATCTGACACGATCAAACTGACCACTTTGGCAGGCGCTGCTGCACGAGCCAATTGACCGCCTTTGATCTGGCTGATCTGTTTGCGGATGACATTCATCGCTGAAATCGGCGCACCCGAGGCCAGTAAAGCCCTGTTCAGAGCAATCTCATCGCTCAGCGACAAGCCCGCCACCGGCGCGGGCAATAAAGACGACCCGCCCCCACAGATTAAGGCCACCACCAAATCATCTGGGCCGAGGCCGCCCACCGCCTCAAATAGCGCAGCGCTCGCCGCAAGACCAGCTGCGTCGGGCACCGGATGAGACGCTTCCAGCACTTCGATGTGTTGACACGGAGCCGCAAACCCATAGCGCGTCACCACCACTCCGCTCAGCGGGCCATCCCATAGTTCCTCAAAGGCAGACGCCAGTTGAGCGGCACCTTTGCCGGCACCAATAACCACAGTGCGTCCTTTGGGTTTGACCGGTAGGAAACGAGACAGCGCCATTTTAGGGTCGGCCGCGCTGACTGCAGCATTAAATAATTCAGTAAGAAATAGACGTTCAGAATATGACATGAATCTGAGTAACCCGCCAAAACGCCTCCGTCCAGAGGCAAGGGCGCCGCTGTGCTCAATAAATGGCGAAACGAACTAAAAGATGACTTCTCACGTGAAAATAACACTTTTGCCAAAACTATTCGAAAGATCTTTATGTGCCAACCGCCACAAGCACCACGCGCGGCAAGAAACGATATTTTAAATCAGGGCGCACGCCGCGCCATCCCTGTTGCAAAACCTTCAGCTCAATTTTTTATCGCTGAATTCTCAAACTATTACGCGGTAAGTAGATTGATTGCGGGCGATTGGTTTTGCACCATCTGGTCAAACGCCTGTACCAGTCGTAACCTCAGCGCTATGACGTAAAAATTAGGAGTTGGTGTGTCATTAAGCCATGGCATTCGATTATTTATAATTTAACATTATTAATTAAGTAAGAAAAATAAGATTCCTTTATAAAATTTAAGGTGATTTGCATCTGCAGCCGTGTTAAGCGTTTCGCGAAAGCGGGTCGGCGGTCTTGCCGTCAAAAGCAAATTGGAGCTGATCTACTTTCTTTCATTTAGGGAGTTAAAAATGAAGCACAATCTCAAAGCCGCCATTCTGGCAACAGCAAGCGCTGCCGTTATGGCAACTGCCTCTGCATCTTATGCAACAGATTCCGTCAACGCCGCGTTCTTCTTGGAATGGGCGTCCCCAAACCAAATCGCAAAGGTTGACAAAGCCTATGACGACGCCATGGGTGTCGACGTGAACTGGACTGACTTTTCAACCGGCGTTCAGATGACCGAAGCGATGCTATCCGGTGACATCGACATCTCTTACTCACAAGGTCTTGCCCCGTTTGTAACCGCGATTCAACAAGGCGCACCGTTGAAAATGGTTGCCGTGGCGATGATGTATGAAGCGAATGATTGTTTCGTGAAAAATGGTCTCGGCATTGACGCCTCAAACGCCTCAGAATTAGAGGGTAAAACCGTTGCCGTGCCACTGAACACCATGGCCGACTTTGCATTTAAAAGTTACATGAACCATCTGGACGTTGACATGTCGACAATGACAATCGTTGATCAGGCACCAGCAGACGGTGCTGTGTCACTGGCAGACGGCTCTGTCGATATGGCCTGTATTTTTGGCGGCAACTCTTCAAAGGCGGCCGGTGAAGTCGGCACCCCAATCATGACCTCGGAGCAAAAGGTCGAAGCCGGCATCGGATCTTTTGACGTTGTCTCCGTGACCGAAAAATTTGCCACCGAAAATCCTGATCTTTTGAGAACATTTCTTGACGTGACCGATGAGGCAAATAAAGCTTGGGCCTTTACTGACGAGCAGCTTGCAAAGGTCGCAAAAGATGCTGGCATGAGCGTTGAAGATACCAGATCGCAAATGGAAGGCATGATTTTCTTGTCTGAAGAAGATCAAAAGACCAAGTTCTTTGGTCCGGACGGTGTTGCAGCCGGTGCAGCAGCCGCCTTGGGTGTCGTATTTTCTGACGCCTCTGATGGTACCTCCATTGCTAAAACAATCGATGCCTCGTTCCTAGACTAAACCTTGAACGGCAAAAAACTTTACAGGAGGCCCCGAACGACGGCCTCCTTTTTCATATATTGAGACGGCTTTTTATAAGGCGCGCTAAACCAAATACTGGCCTTAAGCTGAGGATAGATCTGGCGCTAACTGAGATCGTTCGATCCCCTTAGTCAAAGGCCCGACACCAGTCGTCAAGGCGGCTTGATTGGGACCCGTTTATAACCAGAGGCTTTATGGCAAATCTTATCTGTGACGATCTTTGCATGACCTTTACCAACCCCCAGACCGGAGGGAAGGTCGAGGCCCTGAAAGACATAAATTTCACCTTGAAAAAAGGAGAATTACTTGCCGTGCTTGGGCCATCAGGCTGTGGCAAAACTACGTTGCTCAACATGATTGCTGGTTTTATCAACCCAACGGGAGGCTATATTTCACTGGGCGGAGATGTGATCAAAAGCCCTGGAGTGGAACGCGGTATGGTGTTCCAACAAGGCGCTTTATTCGAATGGCTGACGGTTGCTAAAAATGTCGACTTTGGCTTGCGCATGAAAAACACAGATAAACAAGAAAGCGCCGAACTTGTGGAAAAATGGCTCGATATTGTTGGGCTTCAAGGATTTGGTGACACACCGACGTATCAACTGTCCGGCGGTATGCAGCAGCGGGTGGCGCTTGCGCGATGTCTGGTCAACAACCCCGATGTCATTTTAATGGATGAACCGCTTGGCGCACTGGACGCGCTGACCCGCGAAAAGATGCAGTCACTGGTGCTGGACCTTTGGAAAGAGACTGGCAAGACAATCATGATCATCACCCATTCGGTCGAAGAGGCGCTGTTACTGGGGGAACGTTTGTTCGTCATGGCGCCGCGCCCAGGGCGCATTCACAAAGAATATAACCTACCTTTTGCCGAGCGTGGCCTAACAGAGTCTCTGCGAGAGATTAAGCAAGACAGCCAATTTGCCGACGTCAGAGAGGAAATCCTGACAATGATCTGGAACATGGAAGAAGAGATTATGGGCCGTGCTTGAATGGATGTCAGATAACCGTGCTACGATTGCGGCCGTGGTCATTTTCGCACTGGCGATTATGTTCATCACGTCGATTTTCATCGGTAGAAAACAGGCAAAGCTAAGCGCAAAAGACGCGGTCTTTGGCGACCCTGAGCGCACGAAAGGCGGCTGGTATTGGTCGGTTTGCGGCATCTCTGCGCTGTTACTGGTTTGGTTTTACTTTTCGTGGGGCGTTGGCCGTGCCTATTTTCCTAATGCGGCCAACGAGATGTGTCAGGTGGCAAAGCTCGAAGAGGCAATTTCGCCGATCAAAGCCGCATTGCCATTGGGATCGCGCTATTACAAATCCACGACACTCGTTGCACGCAACTCAGATCAATTGACGCAGTTGCAATCACAAATGCCCACCTCTGCGTTTTCCCCAAATGAGCAAACAGAACTCTATGCGCTGATCGGCGAAACCCGGCGTCTTATGGCCAATTCGTCGAACCCGGCCAATCTGAGCGATGCCGCACAGGATCAATTGCAAGCTTTGGCGGAAGATTTAGTTGGCCTCAGCACCCAACTCAAAGCCGGGCCGCAGGGCACCCCGCCCTCTGCAGACGCACTGGCGCAACCCGGATGGGGCACCACGCATATCGAAATCCCAATGTTGCCAGTCACCGAAAGAGGCGTCTTGTTTGACTCAGTCGCTTTGGACGCGCAGGCATTGGCGGCGCGCTTCATAAAAATCCGCAATAATCCCGCACAGAATGACGCTCTGGTCATTGATATCAGATCCCGCATTGACGGGCTGAAAAAAGTCACGAAATCAGGAACGTTTGACGAAGACACCGCAACGGCCCGCAAGGCGTATCTAAAAGCGGTCGAGCGTATTTTTAAACGCCTAGATGACGGTATCATCTTCCCGGCGGAATCGCTGGAAGGGATCAATACAGCAATTGCCACCCTCGACAGTGCAAAAAATCAAGCCCGCGGCCAGCTGGGTACGATTGAGACCCTGTTTTTCCCTGGGGACGGCATAGTAAAATCGCGCACACAATGTACCGAGCAAGGCTCGGGCCGATGGCTCCCGAAGCCTACCGATGTTGTGGCGACTTTCTGGAAACTCGCAAGCCCCAACACAGAGGCCGATGGGGGCTTTAAAGGAATTCCACTGTTTTGGTGGAAATGGTTGCCCGTTGGCGACGTGGTGGCGATGGCCATGCCCGATTGGATCGCCGACGTCCTGCCCGGAGAGTATGCCAGACATGCCGCAGACGGCACCGTCACGCCAAATTTCAAAGACAAGGTTCTGGCCCTCGCGCAGGGCGATGTGAACCTCGGTTTTGTACCGATGTTTGATGGCCACGTCTGGGATTCGATGTTCCGTGTGCTGGTCGCCTTGGGATTGGGGATTTTATTCGGGGTGCCTTTGGGCATTTACATGGGCGTTTCAAAGTTCTTCAAGTCATTTTTTGATCCGCTCATAGAACTGTACCGTCCGGTGCCGCCATTGGCATGGGCACCGCTAATCCTGACAATATTCGGCATTCAAGATGACGGGAAGATCTTCCTGCTGTTTATGGTCGCATTTGCCATCATGGTGATATCGGCCCGCACCGGGGCCTCTGGCACCCAATTGTCAAAAATAAGGGCCTCGCACTCGCTGGGGGCCACAAACGGACAAATCTTACGCAACGTGATTTTGCCCAACGCTCTGCCTGAAATCCTGACGGGTATACGCATCGCAATCGGCGTCTGTTGGGGCACTTTGGTGGCAGCGGAAATGCTGGCTGGCACCACCGGGGTCGGCTTTATTGAAAACGTCGCCCGTACAGTTTCGGATTATGAATTGATCTGGGTGACAATTTTGATCATGGGCATTTTAGGGCTGGCGTTCGATCTCATCATGCGTTGGGTCATTACAAAGACTATTCCATGGCGGGGCAAAGGTTGAGGGCGCATACCTTTAAACTGTACCTCATATCGTTTAAAAACATCGGGGTCGTCCTTTTGATTCAGGGGTGGCCCTTCTTAACATTGCACAAGCCTTGGGCTGGCCTGCAAATTTGGCCTTAAGTCTCTTTTGCAACTGGCCCTAACGAAACCCGAAAAACTTTGGCTGTGTTAAATATGATTAGGTTCACGAATCGAACACATATCCACGCGCCCCAACATGAGGAGACATATCATGGACGGCACACTTCGCGACAATGACATTTCCAAGGTGGTCGAGGCCGACCGCGCCCATATCTGGCACCACCTGACGCAGCATAAACCGTTTGAAAATGCCGAACCCCGGATCATCGTCGAGGGCAAGGGCATGCGGGTTTGGGACCAGAACGGCAAAGAGCATATCGATGCGGTGTCGGGCGGTGTCTGGACAGTTAATGTCGGCTATGGCCGCGAGAGCATCGCGAATGCAGTGCGCGACCAGTTGATAAAGCTCAATTATTTTGCCGGCTCTGCGGGCTCTATCCCCGGCGCGCTATTTGCCGAAAAGCTGATCTCAAAAATGCCGGGACTATCGCGGGTCTACTATACCAATTCAGGCTCAGAAGCGAACGAGAAAGCCTTTAAAATGGTACGCCAGATCGCCCATAAACGCTATGGCGGCAAAAAACACAAAATTCTGTACCGTGACCGCGACTACCATGGTACGACAATCGCTTGCCTATCGGCGGGCGGTCAAGAAGAACGCAACGCGCATTATGGCCCCTATACGCCCGGCTTTGTGAAAGTCCCGCATTGTTTGGAATACCGCAAACAATGGGATGTCGAAAACTATGGGGAACGCGCTGCAGATGCCATTGAGGAGGTTATTCTGCGCGAAGGTCCCGACACAGTCGGCGCAATCTGTCTTGAACCGGTAACAGCCGGCGGTGGTGTGATCACCCCACCCGAAGGCTATTGGCAGCGCGTTCAAGAAATTTGCCGCAAATATGATATACTGCTGCATATCGATGAGGTCGTTTGTGGCGTGGGCCGCACCGGCACGTGGTTCGGTTATCAACATTACGGCGTCGAGCCGGATATGGTGACCATGGCCAAAGGCGTCGCCTCAGGATACGCTGCAATTGCCTGTCTGGTGACCTCGGAAAAAGTATTTGACTTGTTCAAGGACGACGCTTCGGACCCAATGAACTATTTCCGCGATATCTCGACCTTTGGCGGGTGCACTGCAGGGCCAGCGGCGGCACTGGAAAACCTTCGCATCATCGAAGACGAGAACCTTCTTGAGAACACCCACCAGATGGGCACTTATATGCTGGACGCCCTGACCGACTTGATGGGACGCCATAAGGTAATCGGCGATGTGCGCGGCAAGGGTCTGTTCCTTGGGGCCGAACTGGTATCCGATCGGGAAGACAAAACTCCGATGGATGAGAAAAAGGTGCAGGCAGTGGTTGGAGACTGCATGGCGCAGGGCGTTGTGATCGGGGCGACCAACCGCTCGCTTCCCGGCTTTAACAACACGCTGTGTTTCAGCCCGGCTCTGATTGCGAAAAAAGACGATATTGACGAAATACTCACAGCGGTGGATGGCGCGCTGACACGGGTCTTTGGCTAAATCGATCTTATGATTATTTCGAGACGCTCTTTCCTGTGAGCGTCTCGAAACCGTGATCAAGCACTCCAGCTTACAGCCTGTAAATTAAAAGACTGTACCATCTACCTCATCATTTCAGACTTGGGCTTACCAGACTTGGAGCGCGTTAAAATTAATACCAGTTTGCAATACAGTTATGGCCAGACTATGCTAAGCCATGGCAATCCCAATTGAAACCTTTTTCCTAATCCCCGAGGCGCAGGGCACCCTGCAAGCCCGTATTCAGCAAATGATTGCCGAAGGCATCCTATCGGGGCGATTTCGCCGCGGAGAAAAACTGCCCTCAACGCGAAAGCTGGCGCTGCATCTGGGGGTCAGCAGAATCACTGTGACGCTGGCCTATACCGAACTTCTGGCAAATGACTATCTCAGTTCAAAAGGTCGCTCGGGGTATTATGTCTCGCAAAACGCGCCGGACCCCCCATCCGTTCCCCCCAACCGACCGCGAAGTGATGGCGTCGATTGGTCCCGGGCAATCGGACAAAAGTTTACAGGTGGGGCGACCCCGGAAAAACCACAAGATTGGGCAAAGTTCAAATACCCCTTTGTGTATGGCCAAGCCGATCCCACAGTGTTTGACCACGCCAATTGGCGCATGTGCGCTCTACAGGCTTTGGGTCAGAAAAACTTCACCGCGCTGACCACTGATTATTACGATCAGGATGATCCGCAACTGGTTGAGTTTATTGCACGGCACACATTGCCCCGGCGCGGCATCATTGCCCGCCCGGAAGAAATACTGGTCACACTCGGAGCCCAGAATGCCCTGTGGTTGACCGCTCAGGTATTGCTGACACAACGCCGCAAAGCCGCGATTGAGAACCCCTGCTATCATGCTTTGCGTGATATCCTCACGCAGTCTCGGTGTCATCTGGCTGTGATTGATGTCGACGAGCACGGCCTGCCACCCGATGCAATTCCCCCCGATGTGGACGTCATCTTTACCACGCCAAGCCATCAATGTCCCACGACCGCGACGATGCCGATTGAGCGGCGTATGGCCTTGTTAAAGCGCGCTCGCGCGCAGGATGCGCTGATTGTCGAGGATGATTACGAGTTCGAAATGTCGTTTCTTTCGGCGCCTTCGCCCGCATTGAAATCGCTCGATCCCGATGGTCGAGTGATTTATGTTGGAAGCTTTTCAAAATCACTTTTTCCGGGTCTCAGGCTGGGCTATCTGGTCGGATCTGAGCCGTTTATAAAAGAAGCCCGCGCCCTGCGTGCCAGCGTCTTGCGCCACCCCCCTGGTCACATCCAGCGCACCGCAGCCTATTTCCTGTCTCTGGGTCATTACGACGCACTGATCCGAAAAATGAGCCGTATGCTCTCGGACCGGCGCCGCGTGATGGATGATGCAATTAAAACCTGTGGCTTGGCGGTGGCAGGTCGGGCTTATTTCGGCGGATCATCGTTCTGGATGCAGGCCCCAGACGGGGTGGATACGCGGGACTTAGCCAACAAGTTAGTCCCGAAAGGCGTGTTGATTGAGCCGGGGCATTCGTTTTTTGCCCAACCTAACCCACCACAACAATTCTACCGCCTTGCCTATTCCTCGATCGGTGCCGAACGCATCGGCGAGGGGGTGGCAAAAATTGCTAGCGAGCTCACTTAATTGGTCTTAATGGGGCTTTACATCTGGCCCTAACAGAGTTTTATCCGACCCCGTAGATCTTGGCGCAAGATTTGAGACAAACCGACTCACTCGGCCGGCCTGTACAGGAGTACCCAGAAATGAAAATGACCACCGAAGAAGCCTTTGTAAAAACCCTCCAGATGCATGGGATTGAACATGCTTTTGGGATTATCGGTTCGGCCTTTATGCCGATTTCCGACCTGTTTCCCCAGGCCGGGATCAACTTCTGGGACTGCGCCCATGAAGGATCCGGCGGTATGATGGCCGATGGCTATACCCGCGCTTCCGGCAAGATGAGCATGATGATTGCGCAAAATGGTCCTGGTATTACGAACTTTGTGACACCGGTGAAAACTGCCTATTGGAACCACACACCTTTGCTGTTGGTGACACCACAGGCGGCCAATAAGACCATCGGTCAGGGCGGTTTCCAAGAAGTCGAGCAGATGGCATTGTTCGAAGACATGGTTGCATACCAAGAAGAAGTACGCGATCCGAGCCGCGTCGCGGAAGTGCTGAACCGCGTGATCCTAAACGCCAAGCGGATGAGTGCACCGGCGCAGATTAACATGCCGCGTGACTACTGGACCCAAGTGATCGACATCGACCTGCCGGAAATGGTCACTTTCGAGCTCCCCAGAGGCGGGGACACCGCGTTACAACAAGCCGCGGACCTGCTCTCGTCGGCCAAAACGCCCGTCATTCTGAATGGCGCGGGGGTAATATTGGCAAATGGCATCAACGAAAGTATCAAACTGGCCGAGCGCCTCGACGCGCCAGTTTGTGTCGGCTATCAACACAATGACGCCTTTCCCGGGTCGCATCCCCTGTTTGCCGGACCGCTGGGATACAACGGCTCGAAAGCCGGCATGGAGCTGATTTCAAAGGCGGATGTCGTCCTGTGCCTTGGCACCCGCTTGAACCCGTTCTCAACACTGCCGGGATACGGTATCGACTACTGGCCCAAAGATGCCAAAATTATTCAAGTGGATATCAATCCAGACCGGATTGGCCTAACCAAAAAAGTTACGGTAGGGATCATTGGCGACGCTAAAAACGTGGCATCGGCCCTATTGGAGAAACTGTCTGATACCGCAGGCGACAGTGGGCGCACCGAGCGCAAAGCTACAATCGCTCAGACCAAATCGGCTTGGGCACAGCAATTGTCCAGCATGGATCACGAAGACGATGATCCCGGCACCACTTGGAACCAGCGCGCCCGCGCCAGCAAGCCCGAATGGCTCAGCCCGCGCAAAGCGTGGCGCGCCATCCAGAGTGCCTTACCCAAAGAGGCGATTATCAGCTCTGATATCGGCAACAATTGTGCCATCGGTAACGCGTATCCGTCGTTCGAAGACGGTCGCAAATATTTGGCCCCAGGCCTGTTTGGTCCCTGCGGCTATGGGCTGCCATCGATTGTCGGTGCAAAAATCGGCTGTCCTGATGTTCCGGTTGTCGGCTTTGCAGGCGACGGCGCCTTTGGCATTGCTGTGACCGAATTGACCGCAATCGGCCGGGAAGAATGGCCGGCTGTGACGATGATTGTCTTCCGCAATTACCAATGGGGCGCCGAAAAGCGCAATTCTACCCTGTGGTATGAGGATAACTTCATCGGCACCGAATTGGATGACAAAGTGTCCTATGCCGGTATCGCGCAAGCCTGCGGTCTTCAAGGCGTGCAAGCGCGCACAATGGACGAATTGACAGCGGCGCTACACACGGCTGTTGAAGACCAGATGAAACACGGCAAGACCACGCTGATCGAGGCGATGATCAACCAAGAGCTGGGCGAGCCGTTCCGCCGCGACGCGATGAAGGCCCCTGTCGCAGTGGCAGGCATCAGCGCAGACGATATGCGAGTGCAAACGGTCGAATAAGACCGCGTCGACACCGAAACGGGAGGCGAGTATGACCCTCTGCAAGAAAGAGACACGCCTAGACTCAGATCAGCCCAGCAGGGCTGTTCTGATCCCTTTCGTCTGGGCAAAGAGGGCGCATCAGGCAAGCTGTCAAATGCCTGATGGCGCCCCCCCACAGACGTGACGCGTGATATGGCGCATCAAGCAGACGCCCCCAACATTCTGGTTCTCAACGCAGGATCTTCGTCCATAAAGTTTGCCCTTTTTGATGGCCACCTCAACCAGACCCTCTCAGGGATTGCAGAAGGTATCGGCGAGGTTTCGAAACTAACCATCGGAACAGATGTCGAAAACACCCCCTTTATTGACCATCGTGCCGCCCTGAGCGCTGTACTGGAACGGTTGAAAACGCGGGGCTTCGACCTTAAGGCTCTGGCAGCCGTTGGCCACCGCGTGGTGCATGGTGGCGCCAAACTGACACAGCCTGTGCGTCTTACTCCAGAGGTGCGTGCCGAGATCAACAATTGCACACCGCTGGCGCCTCTGCACAATCCCCATAATCTAGCCGCAATTGATATGCTGTCTGAATTGGCGCCGGATGTACCGCAATACGCCAGCTTTGACACCTCGTTTCACGCCACCAACCCAACCGTGGCGACCCGCTATGCGATCCCGCGCATGATCGAGACCAAAGGCATCCGCCGCTATGGGTTTCACGGCCTAAGCTATGCGTCTTTGACCCAGACATTACCCCTCGTATCCGACCAGAAGCTTCCCTCACGCCTGTTGGCGTTCCACCTTGGCAATGGCGCCAGTCTGTGCGCTATTTTAAACGGTCATTCGGTCGCAACAACGATGGGATATTCGCCACTGGACGGGCTGACAATGGGCACGCGCTCTGGCGGCATCGATGCCAATGCGGTCCTGCGTCTGGTTGCCGACAATGGGTTGGAACGCACAAAGGCTATCTTGAACCATGAAAGCGGCCTTTTGGGCCTGTCGGGCGGTAAATCTGACATGCGCAACCTGATGCTGGATGCCTCGGCCGACAGCGCCTTTGCAATTGAACACTTTTGCTATTGGAGCCTGCGCCATGCCGGATCTTTGATTGCCGCAATGGAAGGGCTCGATGCAATCGCTTTTACCGGCGGCATTGGCGAGAACGCTATTGGTGTGCGCGCCCGCATTTTGCGCGGTCTGGAATGGGCCGGGGTTCGCCTTGATGTCGATGCCAACCACGGGCGCAAAACCCGGCTGCACGCGGACAGCTCAAAGGTGGCAATCTGGGTCGTGCCGGCGCAGGAAGAGCGCATGATCGCAGCCGACACATTGTCAATTCTCAGGGACACTGCATGAGTTACCCTGTTGCCACAGTCACGGCAGTTGCCGCCACAATATCCTCAACAGACGCGCCTCGGCTGAGATCGCAGACCGGCTTGCGAAAGCCTTGCAAAAAAGGCCCCAACGCTTGGGCTGAAGCCAGTTCTTGGCACAGCTTATACCCAATATTCCCGGCGTTTAAGTCAGGAAAAACCAGCACGTTAAAATCGCCAGACTGCACGCCTTTTTTGGCTGCAATGGCTTGGTTCAACGCCGCATCCGCCTGGATCGGACCGAAACTGTCGATGCCCAGATCTGCCAGTGCATTGGCGGCCCCGCGCGTCAGGTCTACCGAATGCCCCTGGCCTGACTCACCCGTTGAATATGACAACAGCGCAACGCGGGGCGCGCCCAGTAGTCCCTGTGCCGACGCCGCGGTTGCCCGAGCGATATCGATCAGTTCGTCCTGCGACGGCGCAACATTGACTGCGCAATCCGTGAAAATCAAACTGCGCCCATCGGGAAACAGCATCAGAAAAAACGAGGACGGAGTTGTGATCTTCGGATCCAGACCAATGGCAATGCTAGCAGCCTCGATCACCCGCTTCGTCGCACTGTCTGCCCCTGCCACCATTGCATCGGCCTGCCCAGTCGCCACCATCGCGGCGGCGCGATACAATGGTTTGGCCAGCAGACGCCTGGCGATTGCTTCTTTCATCCCCCGCGCCTGTGTCAGAACCTCGATCTGGGCATCGCAAATATCTGCAAGCGGCATCGGTTGGCACAGCCCATCCGCCTGCAAACGGGCCGCTGCTTTGGCCACACGGGGATCACCCAACTCGGGAAATACCACCTTTGCGTTGCGCTCTCGGGCGCGTGCATATATTTTTTCTAAAATCGACATGTATACCTCCGTGTACAGTCGTAGGAGACAGCAATGACCGAAAACGTCAAGATAAACCGTGGCCTAAAAGGCATCTATTTCGAACGCTCAGGTGTCAGCCATATCGATGGCAGTAAGGGTGAGTTGAGTTACCGTGGGTATTCAATCCACGATCTGGCGACCAAGGCGACCTTTGAAGAAGTCGCCTATCTGCTGATCTTTGGCGAATTACCCAACACCAAGGAACTGTCTGACTTTGACGCCCGATTGAAAGCTGCTCGGCATCTGCCGCAAGAGATTTACCAGATTATCGAGGCGACAAAATCCGGCCATCCCATGGATGTTCTGCGCACGGCAACATCGGCGCTGGCGGCGCTTGAGCCACAAAGTCTTCAAATCGGCGAAGAGGCCTTTATTGAAAACGGGATACGCCTGACCAGCCAGTTGCCGATGATCATTGCGGCCCATGAGGCGCTTCGCAACGGACGCACACCGGTGGCACCAGATCCCAGCCTGTCGCATGCAGCCAACTGGCTGTGGATGCTGAAAGGCGAGGTGCCCTCGGCGGATGCGGCACGGCTGGCGGATGTCGATTTCATTTTGCATGCCGAACACGGATCCAATGCGTCGAGTTTTGCCGCGCGGGTGACGGTTGGCACCGAGGCCAATCTGCACGGCGCCGTTGTCACCGCTTTGGCGACGTTGGCCGGTCCAGCCCATGGCGGGGCTGCAGAAGATGTAATGAAAATGGTGATGGAAATTGGCACCCCCGACAAAGCGGCTGATTATGTCAAAGCCAAACGGGGGGCGCGTGAACCAGTGACGGGATTTGGTCACCGGGTCTACCGTGCCGAGGATCCCCGCGCCCGCCACATGCGCGAGGGCGTGCGCAAACTGGGCCAAGAAATGGGTGCTCCGGAATGGTATGAGATCTTGCAAGGCGTCGTCGATGCGATGAAACCCTATGCGCGCCACGGCCTGAATGTAAACGTCGACTTTTATTCTGGTGTTGTCTATCAGCTGCATGGTATTCCGATGGATCTCTACGTCCCGATCTTTGCCATCGGGCGCATGCCCGGCTGGATTATACAATGTCTCGAACAGCAGCGGGGCAACATTTTAATACGGCCGCTAACACTTTACAATGGCCCGGAAATGCGGCCTTTTAAAACCCTAGAAACGCGCTAGTATAATACAAAACCGGCAGCTTCATGCTCTTCGAAACAAGAAAGTTTATGCAACCCATGATTTCAACACAGGACAACAAAAAACCATGGCTCTTGCACGCAACCCCTTTGCCGTTTTCAAGCGACTATCCACCATCAAGAACCGCCTATATAGTCTGTTTCCGGGGGTAATTGTTTCAATGATTGTCGCCACCACAGCGCAGTTTCTCGCAGACCATTACAGCACCCCTGTAATGCTGCTGGCGCTTTTGCTGGGCATGGCAGTCAGCTTTCTCGGTGAGGAGGGGAGAACCGTCGCTGGTATTAGCTTTACTGGCAAAACGTTGTTGCGGGTTGGGGTGGCACTTTTGGGTGTCCGGATCAGTGCTGACCTGATCACTGGGTTGGGCCCGCAGTTGATCGGGCTGGTGGTGCTTGGTGTTCTGGCAACAATTTTATTCGGGCTTTGGGTGGCGCGATTCTTTGGCCACGGCTGGCGGTTTGGCTTACTTACTGCCGGCGCGGTGGCAATCTGTGGTGCCTCGGCAGCGATGGCCATCAGCGCAATATTGCCAAAAGACGACCGTAGCGAACAGCGCCTGATCTTTACCGTTTTGGGCGTCACAGTGCTGTCGACGATGGCCATGGTGGCCTATCCAGTTGTGGTCCATGTATTGGACATCGGTGAAACAGGTGGCGGGGTGTTTCTGGGGGGTACCATTCACGATGTCGCACAGGTGGTCGGGGCCGGATTTTCTATCTCCGAGCCAACCGGTGACACCGCCACTTTGGTGAAATTGATCCGAGTGGCGCTATTGGCACCAGTGGTTTTGGTTGCCTCAGTTGTCATCCGAAGCTTTGCCCAGACACCCAGAGACGGCAGCAAACCGCCATTGCTGCCAACCTTTGTGGTGGTGTTTCTGGTGCTTGCAACATTAAATTCACTGCATCTGATCCCTGCCCAAATCGCCACATTTCTAAGCGAGGCCTCGCGGTGGCTGCTCTTGACCGCGATTGCGGCAGTGGGCATGAAAACAAACCTCAAGCACGTACTGGCCGTGGGTGGGCCAGCAATTGCGCTTTTGTTCACCGAAACACTCTTTATCGCAAGCTTTGTCCTGATTGGGATCACCGCTTTGCCATGACATAAACTATCCGAAAAGGACGCCAGATGACCTTCGAGCAACCTATATTGAATATCTCCCCAGAGGTCTCGGATGAAATCCGTAAGACGACCTGTTACATGTGCGCGTGTCGCTGCGGAATTAACGTGCATTTAAAACGGGGCAAGGTCGCCTATATCGAAGGCAACCGGGATCATCCGGTCAACAAGGGTGTCCTATGCGCCAAAGGCAGCGCCGGTATTATGCAGGTCAACGCCCCCTCGCGCCTGCAGGCTCCTTTGAAACGTGTCGGCCCAAGGGGCTCTGGTGAATTTGAAGAAATCAGCTGGGACGAAGCCTTAAGCATGGCCACCAATTTGTTGGAGCCGATCCGCAAGAATAACCCGGAGAAACTGGCGTTTTTTACCGGACGCGATCAGTCGCAGTCCTTCACCAGCTTTTGGGCGCAGAATTTTGGCACGCCTAACTATGCCGCGCATGGTGGATTTTGTTCGGTAAATATGGCCGCCGCTGGCATTTATACTATGGGGGGCGCGTTTTGGGAATTTGGCCAACCCGACTGGGACCACACCAAATTGTTCATGTTGTTCGGTGTGGCCGAAGACCATGACAGCAACCCGATCAAGATGGGGCTGGGCAAGATAAAAGCCCGAGGCGCAAAAGTCATCGGCGTCAACCCTATCCGGTCGGGTTATAACGCAATCGCCGATGAATGGGTCGGCATCACTCCGGGCACTGACGGCTTGTTTATCCTCGCTCTCGTGCATGAATTGATGCGCGCCGGCAAAATTGACCTTGACTATCTGGCTCGCTATACGAACGCACCCGTCCTGATCAATAGCGATCCCAAGTCCTCTGAACACGGCCTGCTGATGCGCGACGCAAACGGCAAACAGTTGGTTGTCGACAGCGTCTCTGGAAAGCTGACCCCGTTTGACCAGCCCGGTGTCCAGCCCGACCTGTCGGCCACCTATCGCCGCGGCGGGGTGACCCACCGGCCCGTATTCCACCTGATGGCTGAGCGCTATCTCGATCCAAGCTATTCGGCGGATGCCGTCACGGAACGGGTTGGAATTTCAGCAGATAAAATTCGCCGTATCGCCGCAGAAATCGCCCGAGTTGCCTTTGACGAGGCCATCGAGCTTGATCAGGAATGGACAGATTTTCGCGGGGACACCCATACCAAAATGATCGGTCGCCCGGTCAGTTTTCA
>ERZ1049444.339-NODE-339-length-47595-cov-14.896298_pt1 | contig 47595 bp, 45 predicted proteins | sample MGYA00383101_ERZ1049444 | MGnify/ENA primary metagenome ERZ1049444 (study PRJEB29581, sample SAMEA5548371) | metagenome | biome: marine; feature: coastal; material: water | depth 50 m | study: Short-term variability in the microbial, nano- and picoplankton... | reverse complement strand
TTTGATAAAATCTGTCTATAATTAAATTTTTTTTTTGGAGAAAATATAAAAAAAGAAAGTATGTGATTCGTCGTTGTTTTTGATTGCTTCCTTTTCATTTTATTTATTTACGAAGATAATTCTATTTATGAGAATATTGTATTGTTTTATAATTAACAAAGAACAAATATTAATTATATTTTTAAATTAAATTTAAGAGATTATAATAGCTTGTTAATATATAGAACAAGAAATAGGATTTGCTATTTTAAAAAATTAAATTAACATGTTTTAAATAAAAAGAAAGACACAAAAGACTTACAATCAATAAAATAAAGAGTTATTAATTATCTGTTAATAAATAAAAAGTTAATAAATAAAAGAAAAAAAACTGTTAATAATAGGGTTGATATTGTTATTATAGGGCTAATAAAAAATGATAAAAGAAAAATAAATTCAATAATACCGCAAATACCCTTAATTATTAAAAAAAATAAACAATTAATAAACAAAAAATTAACAAAATGAAAATTTCTATAGGCAATGACCACGCGGGAACGGAATATAAAAAAGAAATAGTAAAATATTTACAAACAAAAAAAATTAATGTAATAAATAATGGGACAAACGAAAAAGACAGCGTAGATTATCCGGACCACATTCATCCTGTTGCTGCTCAGATCGAAAAAGAAGAAAGTGAGATAGGAATCATCATTTGTGGAAGCGGAAACGGAGCAAACATGACAGCAAACAAACATCAAAAAATAAGATCTGCTCTTTGTTGGAACAAAGAAATAGCTGAATTAGCAAGAACACATAATAATGCAAATATATTAAGCATTCCCTCTAGGTTTGTTTCTTTAAAGACAGCTATAGAAATGGTAGAGATATTTATAAACACAGAATTTGAAGGAGGAAGACACTTGATTAGAATTAACAAAATACCAAAATAAAAGTTGAAAGAAGTTCAGTGGAATAATAAGTCCTGGGAAAAATTAACAAAAGAAGAGATAGAAGAAATTTTTATAATTAGATCTAAGGTTTTTGTTGTAGAACAAAATTGTGTATACCAAGACATAGATAACAATGACCAAAAAGCGATTCATGTTTTTGGAAAAAAACAAAACAAAATCATAGCGTATTCTAGAGCCTTCAATGAAGGAGATTTTTTTAAAGAGACCTCTTTTGGGAGAGCGCTGGTGGACAAAAAATTTAGAGGAAAAGGGATAGGGACCCAACTAATAAAAGAAACCTTAAGAATAATGAAAGAAAAATGGCCAAACAAAAAAATAAAAATATCAGCCCAAGCCCACCTATCCAGCCTTTATAAAAAACACGGATTTATGTCAAAAGGAAAGGAGTATTTAGAAGACGGAATACCACACGTAGCCATGTATAAAAATTAAGAATGTATTAGATTTTTTTAACCAAACCCTTAAGCCCAGATTTAATTTCTTTTGAGGAGAGAACAGCTTTTGCACCATAAACAACAAAAAAAGAAAACCCCCTTGAAAAGCAGTCTAATAGCCCCGAAGACTTAATCTGTTCTCTAAGCCTTCTTTTAATCAAATTCCTTTTAACAGCGGAGGGGAAAAGTTTTTTAGACACACTAACCCCAAATTTTATTTCACCATCTTTAAAATTATACGCTTTTAACAAAAGGCCCTTTTCTTTTATTGTAAACCCTTTTTCAAAGATGGTTTCAATTTTTTTTTTGTTTTTTAAGGACCGGATCATTCTGTAAACTCGAGGATATTTCTTTTTTGGTCTACATCTGCAAGCCTTTTTGAAGGGTCGATCTCAATTTTTACAATTTTTTTATCTCCTTCAACTAAAAAGCTATATTCTGGAGCAACCCAAGCCCAAGGATTTAACACAACAACATCATTGTCAAACGGCTTAATCCCCTGCATTAAATCTATAGGGATATAATATAAAGCGTTGGAGCCGTCGACAAAAGACACCTCGATTTCAAGAGGCATAGGAATACTAGCTTTTCTTTCTATTGTAATAGATCGAGCCGCCGGGTCATACAAAGAAATGTCATAATCAATTTTATTTGTAGTTCTTGTCCAGTCATTTAAATACCACTCAAGCTCTAAATCAGAAACCTTTTCAGCAACTCTTTTAAAATCATTTGGCGTGGGGTGCTTAAATTGAAACTCATCATAATATCTTTTAATGGTTTTAGCCAAGCTTTTTCTTCCAATAATATATCCAAGCTGAGAAAGAAAAACAGACCCCTTGCTATAAGAAGAGGCGCCGTAAGCAAAATTCCAATTCCATCTGTCTGAGTGAACCGTTTGAGGCTGCTCTAAATCAAGTTCCGAATTTTGTGCTTGAAATCGACTTAGGGCATAATACCTGTCATAGCTGCTTTTGTGTGGAAATTCCGAAGCACTATTCTGAACAGCTTCTTCGGCAAGCGATGTAATATACTCTGTAAAACCTTCGTCCATCCAAGGATGCTTAGCCTCGTTGTTCGCCAGAATATGTTGAAACCAAGTATGAGCCATTTCATGAGCCGTTACGCCAAACAGGCTGGGGTAAGCCCTTTCTCCCGTTACCATTGTGCACATAGCATACTCCATACCCCCGTCACCTCCCTGAATAACCGAATATTGACTCCAGGGGTAAGGACCAATGTTTTTTTCAAAATAATCCAGCAAGCCTAAAGTGTCGTCTTGAAGTTTTTTCCAATTCCCAACATTAGCGGTGGGCTTATAAAAGAAATGAAGATCAACCCCAGAATCAGAAGTTTTTTTGTCATGAATATAGTTGGGGTCAGCAGCCCACGCAAAATCATGAACATTTTTAGCCAAAAACCTCCAAGTTAAAGTTTTGCCTTTTTTGTTTTTAGGGTCTTCAGAATAACCATGGCCTATTTCGTCTGCGTTTAGAAGAGTTCCTGTTCCTCCAATAACATAGTTTTTATCAATAGTAATATTAACAGCATAGTTGCCCCAAACACCATGAAACTCTCTTCCAATATATGGGTTTGGGTGCCAGCCTTCAAAATCGTATTCAGACAGTTTTGGAAACCACTGCGTCATTGTTAGATGAACCCCCTCTTTATTCATTTTTCCCGATCGGCGAATTTGTAAAGGAACCTGACCTTCAAAAACCATCTTAAGCTCCGTCTTTTCTCCAGGCAGAAGAGGTGTTTTTAGCCTAGCCAACAACACCGTTTCGTTTTGTTTAAAGAAAATGTTTTTGCCGTTTTGCCTTAAAGAGACAACGCCCAATGAACCATAGTCTTTTTCTTCAAGATTAAAAATTCTATCGCCAACCCTCCTGTCAGGATCTTCAATTGTTCTTGAGCGAACATCCATTTGGCTGCCTGGCCGAAAAGCATTAAAAAACAAATGGTAATAAACTTTTCTTATTGTGTCGGGCGAATTATTAGTATAAATAAGCTTTTGATCGCCTTTAAAAGTGAAATCAGAAACATCCATTTTAATATCCATATAGTATTCAACGTGTTGTTGCCAGCTACTTTGAGAAAAAACAACTAAAGGGAAACAGAACAGAAAACAAAAAAAAGATCTCATATAAATTAATTAAAAAGTTCGTTAAAAGTAAAAATTTTATCTACTCTAACACCTTTTTCGGTGTTTTTTAAAGTAATTATTTCATTGTGGGCGTCATGCTCTAAAAACAAGTGATAATTTTTTTCAACAGCCTCTTTAAGAAAAAGATCCTTTTCGCTCATAGAAACAAGAGGACGAATGTCGTAGCCCATTATGTAAGGAACAGGAACATGACCCAATGTAGGAACAAGGTCTGCCGCAAAGACAAGAGATTTGTTTTGATAGGAAATTTTAGGAATCATTTGTTTTTCTGTGTGGCCATCAACAAACAAAACATCAAACCCCAATTCTTTTTTATATTCAAACCCTTTGCTGTGTTGAGAGACATAAGACAAGGCTCCAGAGGACTCAATTGGAGAAAGGTTTTCATTTAAAAAAGAGGCTCTTTCCCTAGCATTAGGGGCTTTGGCCCAAAGCCAATGATTTTTATTGCTCCAATACTTAGCTCTTTTAAACAAAGGCCTGAAAAAAGACCCGCTTTTGTCTCTTGTTGTTCCGCCGCCACAATGATCAAAATGAAGGTGGGTAAAAAACACATCAGTTATATCGTCACAAGAAAATCCTGCTCTTTTTATTGAAGAAACAAGCTCCTGCTCTCCCCATCGATAGTAATAACTAAAGAACTTATCTGACTGCTTGCTTCCCATTCCAGCATCAACAAGAATCAGCCTGTCGCCATTTTCTACAAGTAAACATCGCGTCGCCATGTCAATCATGTTGTTGGCATCAGCAGGATTTGTTTTTTCCCACAAAGACTTTGGAACAACACCAAACATAGCACCACCATCTAGCTTAAAATTTCCTGCCTCAATAGGATGTATTTTCATTTATATAATAATTAATTTTTCATTGTTATCCTTAAGACAGAACAAGCAGCACTTTCGGTAAACTTGTCTCTTCCAGAACCCAAAAGCACATTAATCCAACTGTCCTGTTCAGGAGCCCCTAAAACTAACAAATCAAATTCAGAAGAAAGCTCAGAGATTGAAGCCAGAGGATCTTCACTTTGGACAACCTTTAAATCCGCTTTTATTTTTAAACTCGACAAGAGTTGCGTAGACTTTTCTTCCATTTTTTTGGCAGCGCCCTTAGAAAAAGAAGGCGTTACGATATGGAGCAAAGTCAAAGAAGCTCCATAAAAACGACAAACCCTTTCTGCAACAGCAAGAAAATTTTTGTCTTTCCTCCCTGGCCGTAGAGCAACTAAAACCTTTCCAATGTTTTTAATTCCATTGTCTTTAAACAAAGCAAAATTCGAATTAACATGAGCAAGAAGCCAGCCTATAGGATTTCGCACAAGAAGGCCGCTATGTGCTCTTCCGTCCCAGCCCATCACAAGCCAGTCACAGTTTGTTTGTCCGCTTAAGTCCGCCACGGTATTAGAAAGCTCGTGCGTTACTACAGACTCAAAGTCTATGCTCAGCTCCTGTCTCTTAGACAACCTTTTCAGACGTCTTTCGATAGAAAGAATTTGAGGGGTGTCTTTATTTAAGGCTTCTAAAAAAGTTTGATTAGGCACTTCGGTTATGTTTACCGCCTGAACAGAACTTCTCAGATTAATTGCACAAGCAATTTCTACAAGCATCTCGGCAGAATTTTCGTTGCCCAAAAGGGGAACAATAGTGCCGGCATCAGAAGCAAGCTTTCCGTCTAAGTTAGAAGGACTCTCCGCCTCCACCTCTTCTTGAGCTCGTGCTTCTTTTTTGTAAAACAAAAACAAAGCAGGCTTGTGCCCATAATTTGTTAAAACACCAGTTCGTGTAGCGCGCTTTCCTATTAACAAGTATATTACAGCGCCAATCACAGAAATTATTAGAATAGACAATAAGGGCATTAAACCTAAAAGCAGCAACAGAAAAAAGCCGCTTACAATTCCAAAAACCTGCAATAATGGATAAAAAGGAGACATATATGTGGGCTTATACCACTGAGCAGAAGTTTCCCTTAATATAATAACACAAAAATTGACAGAAACAAACATCATAACCATAAAGGCGCTAGCGAGTTTTGCAATTTTCACTACGTCTAGAAAAAGAATGACAAGCGCCATTAATAACCCCGTAAAAAGAATGGAAAAAACAGGCGTTAGGTACTTAGAATGAATATTAGAAAACAGCTTAGGCATCAAAAAATCTCTTGCCATTGCAAAAGGAAAACGAGAAGATGCCAAAACGCCAGAGTTAGCCCCTGACATAAGGGTCAAAACGCCAATTACAGCAGCAAAATAACCAAAATACTCGCCCCCCACGTTTTTAGCAGCAGTATAAACAGGTCTTATGTCAATAGACAAAGAATCAGGAGCAACAGTTCCTGCCAAAATAAAAGACGTGAAAACATAAATAGCGGCTATCGAAAGAAGAGAAAGAATCATAGCCAAAGGAAGGTTTTTATCAGGATTTTTTATTTCACCAGCAATTGCAGCCACCTTTATAACGCCCGAATAAGAAATATACACAAAAGCAACAGCAGAAAGCAAACCTATATTGCCATCAGACCTAAAAGGGTCTAAATAATCAGGATTAACTTTTGGAAAGCCAATAAAAAAAAGCGCAGCAAGAGAGGCCAGGCTAATGCTTACTATATAAAGCTGAACTTTTCCAACCTTTTTAACACCGTAAATATTTAAGAGCAAAATAACAGAAAGAAAACCCAGCGCAACATAAGGAGTTAGCCCGTCATTTATATTAATCAATACGGCTAAATAAGCTCCAAGCCCAATTAAAGCAAACGAACTTTTTAATAATAAAGAAAGCCAGAGTCCAATTCCAGAAATAGTTCCAAATAAGGGCCCAAAAGCCCTCTCTATATAAACATAAGTTCCGCCGGAAGAAGGCATTGCGGTGGCCAATTCTGACTTGGAAAGAGCAGCAGGCAGGACACAAATAGCACCAAGAAGGTAAGCTAGCCAAACAGAAGAACCTGTTAAGCCTGCAGCAAACCCAGGAAGCACAAAAATCCCACTTCCCAACATTCCGCCAATACTGATAGCAATTACATATGGCAAAGAAAGGCTGCGTTCAAGTTTTTTCACAATCTAAATATAAGAATTGCTGAATTAAAAGAAGAAGAGACGCCTATGGTTTAGGGTTTTTTAAGTAAAAAGTGTAATAGAGCAAAAAAACTCCAACTAAAAAATCATATACTAAACAAATTTCTCTATAAAGATATGTAACACCAATATTATTAGTTAAGCCCTCATTGAAGTAATCGTATATAATATGAATAAAATATAGAGATGCAAGTAAAATAAGAGAGGAGTTTTTTTCTTTAATAAAATATATTCCAAATAAGATGAATGGTAATCCATATATTATTTCTAATTGAAAAGAATTATTGCCTTCTCCAATTAGTGAAAACCCCACATATATTAAGGGTAAAAAAACAAATGTTTTCCTAAATAGGTTAACAAGTTTTTTCATTTGTTTAAAATCGTACTAGCCCCTACGCTTAAAAGCATTGATCCTTTTTTGAATATCTATTACTTTAGATTCAAAACTATTTGCTTTATTGATTTCGCTTTTATTTAATTTAACTTTTGACAAATTTTCATAAACATCATCCCAATTATTCTTAGAGTAAGCGTTCATTAAATGGGCAGCGGCCAGATTTAAATATAGATAATCAATAATTTTGTCCCCTATTCTTGTCTTTCTTTTATTAGGAACGTATTCTTGAATTGCGTTTTCCCATATTTTAATGCAACCATCAAGCTTTAAGAAATTGTTTTGTTCGTCATCAGGTCTAAAATCACCATATCTAGAATGACCATATTTTCTAAAAGCCTTAGATATATTTTCCGAAACACTTTTAAAGTCGTTATATGCCTTGTTCAAATCAGAATAATTAAATTTTCTGCCTTTGCCCCTAACAAAAGCCATATAGTAGGTGCGCAACGGGAAGCCGTACGTGCTATTAAGCTCGTTATTAAATTTATTTATGGAGAAATAAATCATATTTCCATATAAATTAAAAGCGTGTCTGTCGCGATTATTGTTATGAAGTTTTACTGCCTCGTTATAGTTTTTAATTAAACCAGAATTAAAGGCGCTAAATTTTATGACACCCTCATTAGACACTAATGCGGAGCCGTTCTTTATATCATTAACAAACTCACTGTAATTCATTCTTGCCTCAACCACATATCTTCCTCCCACCGCCTTAACGTAGGTGCTGTCGTTTATTTTTTTGTTAAACGCTTCTTTCTTAATATAACTAGAAAACGAAACAGCATTTATTATGAATTTAATTTCTAAATCAGCACTATCTAAATAATCCACCTCTTGATAGCCTTCCAGCATTAGTTTTGAATTTGCAGCATAAACAGCAGTAGACTTATTGATAATTTTAGAGAAATACGTTTCAATATTTGCATTTAGAGGAGAGCGGGGGTATTGAAGATATGGGATTGCGATTTGTTTTGCGCTTGGCCTTTGAGCATTTAACAGAGAAACGAAAGGAATAAACAGCAGCAGCAAGATTGTTTTTTTCATAATCTTAAATTTAACTCAATTTATAGTACAATCAAAAACAGAAAAACTTTTCGAAGCAGGACCTAATTATGCTTAGTCGCATTTAATCTTATTTCCATCCTCACATAATGGCTTAATAATACCAAAGAAAGTTTAATCGTTAAGCTTTAAAACCGCCATAAAAGCCTCTTGAGGAATTTCAACACTTCCTATTTGACGCATTTTCTTTTTTCCCTTTTTTTGTTTTTCAAGTAATTTACGCTTCCTGGTAATGTCCCCCCCATAACATTTGGCCGTGACATCTTTTCTTAGCGCCTTAATTGTTTCTCTAGAAATGATTTTGGATCCAATGGCAGCCTGTATAGGAATATCGAACTGTTGTCTAGGAATTAAAGTTCGAAGTTTTTCACACATTTTTTTTCCGATTGTATACGCGTTGTCAAAATGAATTAAAGAGGAAAGAGCGTCTACGGAATTTCCATTTAAAAGAAGGTCTACCTTAACAAGTTTTGAAGGACGCATACCAATTGGAGAATAATCAAAAGAAGCATAACCCTTGGAAACTGTTTTAAGACGATCATAAAAATCAAAAACTATTTCAGCAAGAGGCATATCAAAAACCAACTCTACCCTTTGAGTTGTCAAGTAGGTCTGATTTATTATTTGGCCTCTTTTTTCAATACACAAACCCATTACGTTACCAACATAATCAGACTTAGTAATTACAGTAGCCTTTATGTAAGGCTCTTCAACGCGATCTAAACTACTAGGGTCTGGCAAGTCTGACGGATTATTAACCAGAATACCAGAGTCAGGATCCTTCCTGGTATAGGCGCTATAAGAAACGTTAGGAACGGTAGTAATAACAGACATATTAAACTCTCTCTCTAACCTTTCTTGGATTATTTCTAAATGTAGCATCCCTAAAAAGCCACACCTGAAACCAAAGCCAAGGGCAGATGAGCTCTCAGGAATAAAAACAAGTGACGCGTCGTTTAGCTGAAGCTTTTCCATGGAAGAGCGCAAATCTTCATATTCCTCAGTGTCTACAGGATAAATGCCGGCAAAAACCATAGGCTTTACATCTTCAAAGCCTGAAATACCTTCTTTTAAATTAGAATTTGCCTCTACGATAGTGTCTCCAACCTTTACTTCTTTAGCATTTTTAATTCCAGTAATCAAATACCCGACATCTCCAGCTTCAATATATTTTTTAGGAGTTTGAGTGAGGTTTAGTGTTCCAACCTCATCTGCATTGTACTCTTTTTGAGTTGCAAGAAATTTAATAGACTGCCCCTTTTTAATTTGGCCATCAAAAACTCTAAAGTAGGTTTCCACCCCTCTAAAAGGATTATATACAGAATCAAAAATTAAAGCCCTTAACGGGGCAGCAGCATCTGCCGACGGGCCAGGAACAACAGAAATTATTGCATCAAGAATTTCTTCAATTCCTTGGCCGGTTTTTGCAGAAGCATGAATAATTTCGCTTTTTTTACAGCCAAGCAGATCAACAATGTCATCGCTAACTTCTTCAGGATTAGCCGAAGGAAGGTCCACCTTGTTTAAAACAGGAATAATTTCTAAGTCATTTTCTAGAGCGAGATAAAGATTTGAGATGGTTTGAGCCTGGATACTTTGAGCAGCATCAACAACAAGCAAAGCTCCTTCACATGCGGCAATTGAACGAGAAACTTCATATGAAAAGTCTACATGACCAGGAGTGTCAATTAGGTTTAAAACATATTTTGTTTCTCCTTTTGTGTAATTCATTTGAATAGCATGAGACTTGATGGTAATTCCTCTCTCCCTCTCTAAGTCCATATTGTCTAGGAGCTGATCTTGCTTGTCTCTAGGCGAAACGGCACCTGTAAAATCAAGAAGCCTATCCGCAAGAGTGCTTTTCCCATGGTCAATATGGGCAATAATACAGAAGTTTCTAATTGCGCTCATTCATTGTTTAATAAGATGGACAAATATAGTTCAATTAATATTTTACTTTTGCTATAAATTTGAAAAAGAAGCTTGGTAAAAATAGGCAACATCGAATTAAATGATTTTCCGCTTTTGTTGGCTCCAATGGAAGACGTCAGCGACCCTCCCTTTAGGGCTTTGTGCAAAGAACAAGGGGCAGACGTTGTATATACGGAGTTTATTTCAAGCGAGGGGCTAATTAGAAGCGCACACAAGAGCGTTATAAAATTAGATATATACGAAAAAGAAAGGCCAGTAGGAATTCAAATTTTTGGAGCAAATCTAGACTCAATGCTTAAGGCCGTTGATATAGTAGAAAAAACCAATCCAGACATTATAGATATTAACTTTGGATGTCCAGTAAAAAAAGTGGTTTCTAAAGGGGCGGGCGCAGGGATTTTAAAAGATATTGATTTAATGGTAAAGCTGACTTCAGAAATGGTTAAAAGAACAAAGCTTCCAATTACAATAAAAACAAGGTTAGGCTGGGACGAAAAAAGTATTAAAATAGTTGAGGTGGCGGAAAAACTACAAGATGTTGGAGCAAAAGCAATATCAATTCACGGGAGAACGAGAGCACAAATGTATAAAGGCAAAGCAGATTGGACGCTAATTTCTAGAGTAAAAAATAATCCAAGAATGATTATCCCTATTTTTGGCAATGGAGATGTTGATTCTCCTGAAAAAGCTAGAATAATGCGAGACAAATATGGGCTAGACGGAGCAATGATCGGAAGGGCTAGCATAGGAAATCCTTGGTTTTTTAAGCAAGTAAAAGAATATTTAGAATCGGGCAATTTATCCGAAGGGCCGCCGTTACAAGAACGAATAGCAATAGCTAAAAGGCACTTAGAAATGTCTATAAAATGGAAAGGCGAAAGGCTGGGCCTTCTAGAGACAAGAAGGCATTATTCAAACTATTTCAAAGGGCTAACAAACTTTAAGCCATATAGAACAAGATTGGTTACAGGAGAAACAATCCCTGAAGTAATGAACGTTTTTAATGAGCTTGAAGAGAGAACAGAAATACTGGAAGCTACAGTTTAACTTTTTTTAAAGCAAGCAAGGACAAAAGAGCGCCACCTATTCCAACTACGAGCATCCAGCCAATTACAATTCCAAAGTTACTAATATCAAAGACTACAGGATAGGGGATTGAGGTTCCAGAAAGAAAGATGATTCCAAATTGCTCTTGAACAAAAACAATTAGACAACCCAAAAGAAGTCCAAGAGCCCCCCCAGAAAAAGACAAATAAAGACCATGTTTAAAAAACACACTAGACACTTGAGTTTTATTTGCGCCAATTTTATATAAAGTTTTAATATCTTTTTGTTTTTCTATTATTAAAATAATCACTGCTCCAACAGTATTAAACATTGCTACAATTAAAATAAGCCCTAGGACAAGGTTCAGAATCAGGCCTTCCGCATTTAACATTTTATAATATGTCTCATTTAGCTCTTCTCGAGACTTAACATAAAAGTTGTCACCAAAAATTTTTTGGAGTTGCTTAATTGTGTTTTTACTATCGCTGGGATTAGCCACTTTAATAGCAACAGCGGAAATCTTTCCATCGTCAATCCTGAGAAGCTTTTGCGCAGAGGCAAATGGAACAAAAATATTTTTTTGATCAGCAGCTTCACTAGACCCAAACACTCCTGAAACCATATAAAAGGAAGAATAAAAAGGTTTTTGTAAAATATTATTGCCTTGTTTTGTTGAAGGGATTAAAATAGTCAACCCGCCCCCGTAATTGTATAGCCCAAGACTAAGCCTGTCGGCCAAAGCATGGCTTACAACAGCCTCATTGCTGTCGGGGACAGAGCTTATCCATCGGCCAACAGTAATAATTTTTTCAATGTCAAAAACAGAATTATATTGTTCGCTTACTCCGTTTAAAGATGCAAATTCGCTATTTTCCAGGTTTTTAACAAGCACCTTGTCTTCAATAAGCTTTGAAAAAACAACAACATTAGGAACATTTTTTAATTGTTCAGACAAAGAGGCTGAAAAGTCAAAATGTTTAGAAGTCTTAGAGGAAATCTTGATATCAGGATCAAAAGCTTTAGAATAATTAGCGCCAAAAATTTTTAAGCCAGAAAAAACAGACAGAACAACAAAAAAAGCACAGACAGCGACCACCAAAACAAAAGATGCAGAGCGACTAATTATATTGACAATATTCCACTTGCTTTTAAAACGATAATATCTGCGGGCTATAAAATTAGAAACCCCCACCTTAGATAGATTTTCTTTTATTAAGCAGAAGAGAATTCTTAATAGGATCCTCGACGCCCTTTAAAGCGTCTTCCACTTTATCAATATGTTCAAGGGAATCGTCAATATAAAAAGCAAGATCTGGAATTCGACGGACTTGGTTTTTAATTAATTTCCCAAGGGAGTTTCGAACAGAATTTTTTTTATGAACAAGAAGTTTAAGCACGGGGTCAGCTTGTAAAACAGGAAAAACACTAACATATATTTTTGCAATGGAAAGGTCAGGGGATATTTTAACTTTTGTCACAGAAGAAAGAACATTGTTTCTCCCAGAATTTTTCAGCAGTTTTAGTAGAATAACAGCAAGGTCTTTTTGTAAAATACCGGCTATTTTCTTTTGACGCGTTGTATCCATTTAACAAAAATAAGGAAAAGCAACTTGCTTTATATTTTAGAAACCCTCAGAGTATTTACTTCGCCCCTTTTTATAATAGGCATTGCAGACAAATTAATGACAAAATCATTCTTTTTGATAAAGCCATTTTCCTTTGCGATTTTATTTACTTCTTCAATAGTGTCATCTGTGCTAACAAAATTGTCATAAAACATACATTTTACCCCCCAAAGCAGGTTTAGCTGAGCAAGAATTCTTTTGTTTGAAGTAAAAACAAGAACCATTGCATTAGGCCTCCATGAAGAAATTTGCCAAGCGGTATATCCGCTGTTGGTAAGGGTGCATATTGCAGAGGCATTAATTTCGTTTGCGATATTACACGCGTGGAAACAAACAGTCTTTGTTAAGAGTCTTTTGGAGGTTATTTTTGGCAAATCATGAGGCGTTTTTATTAAAGGAGAGCTTTCAACGCGATTTATGATTTTTTCCATTGTTTTAACCACTTCAACAGAAAATTGCCCAACAGAAGTTTCTGCTGAGAGCATCATTGCATCAGCCCCATCCATTACAGAATTTGCTACATCATTAACTTCGGCCCTTGAAGGAGTAAGGCTATCTATCATAGATTCCATCATTTGTGTTGCAATTATAACAGGCTTTCTAGCCTTTTTAGCCTTTATAACCAATAGCTTTTGGTTTAACGGGACCTCATGAGAAGGAATTTCAAGACCAAGATCTCCTCTAGCAACCATAATTCCATCAGCCGTTTTTAGAATTTCATCTATATTATGAATTGCCTCAGGCTTTTCAATTTTGGCAATTATAGGGATTTTAGAATCAGACTCTTTTTCAATTAGCTTTTTTAAAAGGAGAATATCTTTTTTAGACCTAACAAAAGAAAGAGCAATCCAATCAAAACCATTTTTAATTGCAAACAGCAAATCTTGTCTGTCTTTTTTTGTCAAAGCAGGCATTGAAATGGACGTGTTAGGGAGATTAACGCCCTTTTTAGACTCTAAAGCCCCCCCTTGTAAAACCTTGGCCTCCACTAAATCTATTTTGTTTGATTTTATAACTTGAAAAATCAGCTTGCCATCGTTTACAAGAATTTTTTCAGCTGGATTAACATCCAAAGGAAACCTAGAATAATTTATTGACACACAGCCCTCATCTCCTTCTGTCTTTTCATCAGTAGAAATTTTAATAAGATCTCCTTTTTTGACAACACAGCCATTTTTTATAAGCCCTAGCCTTATCTTGGGCCCCTGGAGGTCTCCCAATATAGAAGCATGGATATTGAGACTTTCGCTAAGACTACGAACATGATCAACACAGGCTTTAATTTCTTTATAAGAGGCATGTGAAAAGTTAACACGAAAAACATCAACACCAGCTACCATCAATTTTTTAAGCATGGCCCTGGAATTTGAGGCTGGACCTATAGTAGCAACAATTTTAGTTTTATTCAGCTTCATAGATCAAAGAATTAAATTGTGTTTAGATTTTATTTTTGATTCCTCCAATTTATAACAGGAAGAGATTTCTTTAAGCAAAGATAGAGATTTAATAAAAGACTCAAGAGTGTTTTTTTCATCAACATATTTAATTATATAGTCTGCACTACTAAACTCGGGCATTAAAAAGTGTTCTGTGCTTTCTTGATCAAACAACAAACGAGAGCTTTTATTCAGGCTAGACTTTATATATGAATTAGAGTAAAGAAAAACTAAAGGGCCATCGGAGCTAGAAGGAGTAGAATAAACCATGTATTTTTCTTCTGTTTGTTTAAAACTTATGTCATGGTCTGCACGGGTCAATTGGAAACCTAACAAGGCATTAATTTTAAACGCGAGATCAAAAGGTTCTAAAGGGCAATGAATGGCAATGATTTCACCCAGATCATCCGTTTCGCTATGCAAGAGGACATGATTAGACACGCTCAAAGATACAATTTGTAAAATTTAGACAGGAGAAGAATAGCGCAGCTATCCTTCAAATTTTTTGAAAAGAACGCATGCATTATGCCCCCCAAAGCCAAAAGTATTACTCATAGCAACATTGACCTTTCTTTTTTGTGCAGAATTAAATGTAAAATTAATTTTATCATCGATTTGCTCGTCTTTTGTTTGATGATTTATTGTTGGAGGCACCACACCTTCTGTAATGGAAAGAATAGAAGCAATAGCCTCAATAGCCCCAGCAGCGCCAAGAAGATGGCCGGTCATGGATTTAGTAGAGTTAATATTCATTGAATATAAATGTTCTCCAAAAACGTCATACAAAGCTTTGGCTTCCGCAACGTCTCCTAATTGTGTTGAGGTTCCGTGCATATTTATAACATCTACTGCATATTGGCTAATCTTAGCATCTTTAATACAGTTTTGCATTACTTTTATCGCGCCAATTCCTTCAGGATGCGGAGCAGTCATGTGGTAGGCATCAGCAGAGAGTCCGCCACCAATGAGTTCCGCATATATTTTTGCCCCTCTTTTTATAGCATGATCATAATCTTCTAATATAAGACATCCCCCTCCTTCACCTAAAACAAACCCATCTCTGTCCTTATCAAATGGGCGCGAGGCTGTTTTAGGATCTTCATTTCTTGTAGACAAAGCATGAAGAGCATTAAATCCTCCAATTCCTGAAATTGCAACCCCAGCTTCAGAGCCGCCAGAAACAATTATATCAGCATAACCTAGCCGAATATAGTTCAGCCCATCAATTATAGCATTTGCAGAAGATGCACAAGCAGAAACAGTAGCAAAATTAGGCCCCCTAAAACCATTTCTAATTGAAATTATTCCAGGAGCTATATCAGGAATCATTTTGGGAATCATAAATGGATTAAATCGTGGAGTGCCATTTCCTGAAGCAAACCCGAGAACTTCATTTTGGAAAGTCTCTAAGCCACCGATTCCGGCCCCCCAAATTACACCAATCCTGTCTCTATCAGATTTTTCTAAATCTATTTGAGCATCTTTAATTGCTTCGTCCGACGAAACAATAGCATATTGTGCGAAGCGATCCATTTTTCGGGAAAGCTTTCTGTCCATAAAATCTTCGGGATTAAACCCCTTTAGCTCGCAAGCAAACTGAGTTTTAAATTCCGAGGAATCAAAGTAGGTGATAGGGGCAGCGCCACTTATCCCATTAATTAATCCTTGCCAATATTCAGGGACTGTATTACCTATAGGGGTTAGCGCCCCTAAGCCAGTAACAACAACGCGCCTTAGGCTCATAAAAATTTTATTTTGAACTTTCGATATATTGAATAGCTTGGCCGACAGTAGCTATTTTTTCAGCTTGGTCATCAGGGATTTGAATATCGAATTCTCTTTCAAATTCCATTATTAACTCTACAGTATCAAGAGAGTCTGCTCCTAAATCGTTTGTAAAACTAGCATTGGCAACGACTTCGTTTTCGTCGACACCTAATTTATCAACAATGATTGCATTTACACGAGATGAAATATCTGACATAATTCTTTGGTTTAAAGTTCTGACAAAAATAAAAAACTTTACATTATATCAACTCTTTTTTAAAAAAATTACAAAAAAAGAATATGCCTTTAAGTTGATTAGAGCGTTAGAATTACGTTATTTTGCCACATAGTTACATCTAAAATTGAACACAAAAAAAATTATTTTATTTGCTTCAGGATCAGGGTCTAACTTCGAGGAGATTTGTAAACACTTCGAGGACAAAAAACAATTTTCAATTGACCTATTGATTTGTAACAATTCAAAAGCAAGGGCTTTAAATAAAGCAAAAGCTTATGGCATAAAAACCCTGCTGATAAACAAGGAAAGTTTTTATAAAACAAGCTCTACGCTGGATAAAATTTTAAAAATAACTCCAGACCTAATAGTTCTCGCCGGATTTTTGTGGAAAATACCGACAAAAATAATTGACAAGTTCCCTAATAAAATAATAAATATACATCCAGCACTGCTGCCGGATTATGGGGGAAAGGGAATGTACGGAATGAACATCCATAAAGCTGTTATAGAAAACAATGAAACGAAATCAGGGATCACAATTCATTTTGTTAACAAAAATTATGATGAAGGAAAAATTCTGTTTCAAAAAGCGATCAACCTTGAAGGAACAGAATCCTCAGAATCTTTGTCAAGGAAAATTTTAAAACTAGAACACAAGTTTTTTCCTAAAATAATTGAAAAGGCTTTAAACAATGGATAGCAAAACAATAAACATATATACAGACGGCTCTTCAAGAGGAAATCCAGGCCCTGGAGGCTATGGAATAGTTATGGAGCAAAATGCAACCAAATATTTCAAAGAGTTTTCAGAAGGCTATAGAATGACGACTAATAACAGGATGGAGCTCCTAGCCGTAATAGAAGCTTTAAAAAAATTAAAAAAAGAGAGGCTAAAAGTGGTAATTTACACAGACTCAAAATATGTTTCAGACGCAGTAGAGAAAAAATGGGTTTTTGCTTGGGAAAAAAAGAATTTTAAAAAGAAAAAAAATGCAGATTTATGGTCCGAATTTTTAAAAATATATCCTAAACATACCATCAAATTTATTTGGATTAAAGGACACAATAACCATCCCCAAAACGAACGCTGTGATTATTTAGCAGTAACAGCTTCAAAAAAGAAAGAGCTTTTAACAGACAAAGGCTATGAAGAAAATAACAATAACTGATATGAAAAAAACATTAATTGTAGGAACGGTTGCTTATGACGACATAGAAACGGCGAAAGGCTCATCGGGAAGGGTTTTAGGAGGCTCAGGGACATATATAGCTCTAGCCTGCTCTCATTTTGCATCACATTCTTCTGTTGTCTCTGTTGTTGGAGGAGACTTTGAACAAAGACATTTAGACCTTTTAAACAAAAAAGGCATTGAAACGTCCTCAATTGAAATTATTTCTAACGGAAAAACGTTTTATTGGAAAGGAAAGTATCATAATGATTGGAACAAAAGAGATACAATAATCACAGAAGTAAATGTTTTGGAGAAATTTAACCCGATAGTTTCAGAAGAATTTAAAACGCCTGATGTAGCTGTTTTAGGGAATCTACACCCCTTGGTTCAAAAGAGCGTTCTAGATCAGTTAAAGACTGCCCCAAAAGCAATTATTCTAGACACTATGAATTTTTGGATGGATACCGCTCTAGAAGACTTAAAGAGCGTTATAAGAAGGGTCAATATAATAGTAATTAACGACGAGGAAGCCAAACAACTTTCAGGCAAGGAGTCTCTATTGGATGCTGCTGAAGAAATTCAAAAATTCGGACTAAAATACATTATAATTAAAAAAGGAGAACACGGAGCAATGTTGTTTGGAGAGAATCAGCACTTTAATTTACCGGCATTTCCAGTAAAGGACGTGATAGACCCAACTGGAGCAGGAGACACGTTTGCTGGCGGGCTAGCAGGCTTTCTTTCAGAGTGCAAAGAAATAAGTTTTGAGAGTCTTAAAACGGCGATGGAGTATGGAACAGTAATGGCTTCTTTTTGTGTAGAAAAATTTGGAACATTATCAATGGAAAATTTAAAAAAACAAGAATTTATAAACAGGCTGAATCTTTTTAAAAGCACACAAAAGAAGCCTTAAAAAAAGTTAATAATTTCCCTGCAGACCTATAAATAAAATACCTATTTTTACAGCAATCTCAAAAGCATCTATGAGCGACCAAATTAAGCATGAATGTGGAATAGCTCTTATAAGACTGCTTAAGCCCCTGGAATTTTATCAAAAAAAATACGGAACGAAAAGCTATGGCGTTAATAAAATGTATTTGATGATGGAGAAACAGCACAATAGAGGCCAAGACGGAGCAGGCTATGCAAGCATAAAGTTAGACACAAGCCCAGGAGAAAAATATATTTATCGAAAAAGGTCAGCAGGGAAACAACCAATTCAAGAAATCTTTTCTGAAATTAATAAAAGAATTCAAGAAGAAAGTAAAGACGAAGAAAAAGAAAAGAGCCCTTGTTTAGGGCAGTTAATGTTAGGGCATGTTAGATATGGAACTTTCGGAAAAAACAATATAGAAAGCGTTCACCCGTTCTTAAGACAGAATAATTGGAAACACAGGAATTTAATTGTTGCAGGAAACTTCAACATGACCAATAATCAAGAGCTTTTCGACAACTTAGTTAAACTAGGCCAACACCCAAAAGACAAGGCAGACGGAATTACTATAATGGAAAAAATAGGACATTTTTTAGACGATGCAGTTCTAAAAATTTACAGAAAATTAAAAAAAGAAGGAATTGGAAAAATTGAAGCCTCTGCTCTAATTGAAAAGAAACTAAACGTTGCTAAAATATTAAAAAAGGCCTCAAAAGACTGGGATGGAGGCTATGCAATGGCAGGTTTAATTGGGCACGGAGACGCGTTTTTTTTAAGAGATCCTGCAGGGATTAGGCCATCATACTATTTTAAAAATGACGAGGCTGTTGTTATAGCTTCGGAGAGGCCAGTAATACAAACAGTTTTTAACGCAAATTTTGATCAGATCAAGGAACTAGGCCCCGGCCAAAGCATAATAATTAAAAAATCAGGAGATTTTTCAATTGAAAAGGTCTTGGAACCTACGGAAAAAAAGTCTTGTTCTTTTGAAAGAATTTATTTCTCAAGGGGAAGTGATGCAGAGATATATTCTGAAAGAAAAAATTTAGGAAAATACCTTTTCCCTAAAATATTAGAAAGACTTAAAGGAGACCTTATTAACACAGTTTTTTCATATATCCCTAATACAGCAGAAACGTCATTTTATGGACTAGTGCAAGAAGTACAAAACTATATGCATAATCAAGCGATAAGAGAAATAGTTGATAACAAGAAAAAAATAACGAAAGAAAGGCTAGGCTTCTTGTTTTCTAGCAAACCAAGAATAGAAAAAGTAGCAATTAAGGACGCAAAACTCAGGACTTTTATAGCCGACGACATTAATAGAGACGAGCTTGTTGCTCACGTTTATGATATCACATATGGATCAATAAAAGAAACCGACAATCTTGTGATTATTGACGACAGCATAGTTAGAGGAACAACTCTCCAAAAAAGTATTTTAAAAATACTAGACAGACTTAATCCAAAGAAAATTATTGTAGTTTCTAGCGCCCCACAAATTAGATATCCAGATTGTTATGGAATTGATATGGCAAGAATGGAAGATTTTATTGCCTTTAGAGCCGTACTAGAACTTATAAAAGAAAATAAAAAAGACGTTTTAGAAAAAACCTATAAGGACTGTTTAAAAGAGCTAAAGCTCCCCGTTGGTAAAATGAAAAACAAGGTAAAGGCAATATATAAAGGCTTTTCAAGTGATGAAATTTCCAAAAAAATATCAGAGATTCTAAAAGAGGAGACTATTAACGCTGAGATTAATGTTATTTTTCAAACAATAGAAGGGCTGCACAAGGCTTGTCCTAATAATTTAGGAGACTGGTATTTTACAGGAGACTACCCTACTGCAGGAGGCAATAAGGTTGTTAATCAAGCGTATGTTAATTTCTATGAAGGGATTAAAAAAAGAGCTTATTAATAAAAACTAGCTTTTCTCTAAAAAGCTTTTAGAAACAGCCTCCCAGTTAATAACATTAAAAAACCCAGCGATATAATCAGGCCTTCTGTTTTGATAATTTAGATAATAAGCATGTTCCCAAACGTCTAGTCCCAAAATAGGAGATCCTCCACATCCAATACTTTCCATTAAAGGATTGTCTTGGTTTGCTGTAGAGCAGACCTCTAGTTCTCCTCCAGGATGAACACAAAGCCAAGCCCAACCAGATCCAAATCTAGTTGCAGCAGCTTTAGAAAAAGCAGTTTTAAAATTTTCAAAACTTCCAAAAGAGACATTAATAGCAGACAATAAGTTCTCATCCGGGCTTCCTCCACCATTCGGGGACAGGATATTCCAAAAAAGACTATGATTAAAAAAGCCACCACCATTATTTCGGACGGCCATATTGGTCATGTCTAAAGACGATAAAATTTCTTCAATTGAAGACCCTTCCATTTCCGTGTCTTTTATAGCATTGTTTAGATTGTTTGTGTATCCAGCATGGTGTTTCCCATGATGGATTTCCATAGTTCGTTTATCGATATGAGGCTCTAAGGCATCATGAGAATAAGGTAGTTGAGGTAATTCAAAGCTCATAATTAAGATTTTTATTTTTTATAAAATTAAGCAATAATCACGTATTTTTATATGTATACAATTTTTTTTTGAAACCTAATTATGAAATTTATAATGCTTCAGCAGGCTCAGGGAAGACCTTTGCTTTAGCAAGCAAGTATTTAGCAAGATGTTTAGGATCTAATGAAGACGATTTTTATAGAAGAATATTGGCACTAACATTTACCAATAAAGCTTCGGAAGAGATGAAAACGAGAATTTTGTCTTCTTTAAAAGAGTTTTCAAAAACGGAGTCAATTCAAAACCCAACTGAAATTTTTAAATCGGTTAAAGAAGAACTAAATATTTCGTTTAAAGAAATTCAACATAGAGCAAAAAAAAGACTACAACACTTGCTTCATAACTATTCTTTTTTTCAAGTCTCTACCTTAGACAGTTTTAACCACAATCTTATAAAATCCTTTGCAAGAGAGCTTAAGATAGACTCAGATTTTCAGCTCGTCTTAGACCCAGAAACTATTCTAAACGAATCAATAGACAGGCTGCTTGAATCTGTAGGGGAGAACAAGACAATTACCGAGGCCTTGGTAGGATTTGCGAATATAAAAGTTGCTGAAGGGAGGTCCTGGGACATTAGTTTTGATTTAAAAGAGCTTTCACAGTTAATTACAAATGAAAATCATTATCATAAAATAAAAGAACTAGAAGCAAAAACCGTCAAAGGTTTCTTGTTGGAAAAAAAAGAAATTTTGAAATCACAGAAGAAGCAAGAGGCAGAAATCATAAAAGAAGTTAACCTTTGCCAAGAGAGAATTAATGCTACAGGCAGAGAGCTGGGGTTTTCAAGGAATTCTTTTCCAGGATTTTTAATAAAGCTAAAAAACAAAGAGTTTCAAAACAACAATTTAGCATCGATAAAAAAGCTATTTCAAAAAGATGCTATAATTACTAAAAAAGGCGCTTCAAGCAATCAAGAGATTCTTTCAGAATTAATGCCAAAATTATTAGTCAGCTTTAATAAAATTGAACAAAAGCTATACAAATGGCAGATTTTGAAGGCCTTTAGCAACTCCATTGTTCCACTTTCATTATTAACGCAGATAAAAAGAATTTCTAAAGAAATCCAAAAAGAAAAAAGCGAAATTTTAATTAGTGAGTTTAATCAAATAATTAATGAGGAAATCAAGGGACAACCTGCCCCATATATTTATGAAAAGACAGGAAATAGATTTAAGCATTATTTGATCGACGAATTTCAAGACACCTCTATGCTACAATGGTCCAATTTAACACCGCTTATTTCCCATGCTTTAGAATCAGGAGAATCCGAAAAGGACCAAGGCTCTTTGCTGTTGGTTGGAGACCCAAAACAATCTCTTTACAGGTGGAGAGGAGCAGATCCAGACAAATTTATTTCGCTATTAAATGAAGAAAACCCCTTTACGATCCCAAAGAGCATTAAAAATTTGCCAAAAAACTATAGAAGCTGCAATGAAATCGTGTCGTTTAACAACAAATTTTTTGAATATGTTTCAAAACAGTTTGAGTTCAAAGAAAACACACAAATTTATTCATCTGGTGCCAAACAAGAATTAAATAAAAAAAAAGGAGGCTATGTCTCTGTTGAGTTTATTAATCATTCTACATATAAAAGTTTTAGTGAAGAGCATTTTTTGATAAGAACATTAAAAACAATTAACGAGAATATCTACAGAGGATTTAAGTATTTAGATCAGTGCGTTGTAGTTAGAAACAATAAGCAACAAGCTTTAATAGTAGATTGCTTAATAAAGCATAAAATTCCTGTAGTTTCCTCAGAATCACTATTGTTAAAAAACTCTTCTGCTGTTAATGTATTAATTGAGTTAGTGAGACTCAGAATAGACCCAAAGAACCTAAAATCTAGAAAGGTTATTATAAAATATTTTATAAAAGACAAAGCCCCTAAAGATGTTTTTAACTTTTTCAAAAAATCCTTAAGCTTAAGCATTGAAGAATTTTTCAAGAATTTTTTAGAGCTTTCATTTCAAGAATTTGTACAAGCGTCGACATATGATGCCATATCAAAAATAAACAGAAGCTTACAGCTAGACCAAAAAGAAGATGCACATGTTCACTTTTTTATGGAAGAACTCTTTACTTTTTTCTTACCAGGCAACAGAAGAGAAGATGATTTTTTACTGTTTTGGGAAACAAATATGGAAAAGCTATCTGTTATCACCAATGAAGAAATAAATGCTGTGCAGGTTTTGACAATACACAAAGCTAAAGGGCTTGAATTCCCAATAGTTATATACCCTTTTGCTGACTCAAAACCATATATTTCAAATAGCAAAAAAGTATGGCTTCCATGTAAAGTCAATAAACAAAATAGCGAACTTTTAGTTTCTTTTAGTAAAGCTATAGAAAACTCAGGAGAAGAAGGGGAAAAGGCTTATAGAAGAATAAAAAAAGAAGAAGAGCTAGACAATATGAATGTTCTTTATGTAGCCCTTACTAGAGCAATAAAAGAGATGTATATAATTTCTACTTATCCAGAAAAAGCATTAAATAATTCACATAATGAAATTTTAAAACGGTTTATACAAGATTCTGGAAAATGGGAGGGGTTATCGCCACGATTCTATCGCAGTAGCGTACAAGTTTATAAATATACCTGCGGAGAAAGGGTTTGGGGAGAAAAAACAAAAAGGAAAATAAACACAGCATTAAAAAAAGACGGTGAAGTAATCTCTAAATTAAAGCTCCCAAAGAAAATAAAAACTCCAAACTTTTATAAACCTTTTGAAAATAACGAAATGCTTTTTGGAACAAGCTTTCATGAGCTAATGTCTAAAATAGAATATTCTTTTCAGCTAGAAAAAGAGGCAAAGGCTTTTATGAAAAAAGGCAACATTAACAGAAAAGAGCAGCAGGAAATAATAGCATTGTCAAAAAAGGTAATAAACCACAAGAGTCTAAAGGAATATTTTTCCAAGAAATATGATGTGATTTGTGAAAAAGAAATTTTTAATCAAAAAAAAGAAATAATAGTTCCCGACAGAATAGTTGTATCAAAAGAACAGAGACATACAATTATTGACTATAAAACAGGAGAAAAAAGGCCTTCAGACATTACACAAATAAAAAATTATGAAGCCGCGCTAAAAAACATGGGCCTAAAAACAGGAAGATCTATACTTGTTTATGTAAGGCCTTCAATAGAGGTAGTTGAGGTATAATTCTAGAAAACCTAACGCGCAAGGGACTTATATTCAGTAAATTCATTAAGTTTGCAGTTAAGGAATTTTTTAAAAATTATAATAATGAAAAAATTAGGAAAATTAATTTTAGTTTTTACTGTGTTGTTTTATATCAATTCTATAGCGGCACAAGATAAGAACAATCAATGGGCCATTAGTTTTGGAAATAATGCGGTTGATTTTCACCCCGTTGGAACTGATTCATCAGACAACGCTACAGGACATTGGTTTAGTGAATATTTTAATATTCATGAAAACTGGAATACTCAAACAGCACTTAATAGCGTTAGTATTTCTAGATATGGAAATGAAAAATTTAATTTTGGAATAAGAGGGTCTTTGAATCAAATCACAAGACTAGGGGACGAAAGAAACAGAATCTCTGCTAAAAGAATAGCAAGCTTAGACGTTTTGGTGGACTATAAACTAGGAAAAAACTTCAATTTCTGTAATATTGAACCTTATTTAGAGGCAGGAACTGGATACACTTGGTTTGGAAGCCAAAAATCTCATACTATGAACGGAGGACTAGGACTAAATGTGCCTATTTCTGAAAAAGTTTCTTTAAACGTTAATTCTGCTTATAAGCACGCTTTTAATGACATGCAAGATTTACAGGCTCATATTCAACACACAGTTGCCGTGGCAATTAATTTTGGAGGAAAAGATACAGATAGAGACGGAATTTATGATCAATACGATGATTGCCCAGAAGAACCTGGGTTACCCGCTTTCAATGGATGCCCTGATAATGATGGAGACGGAATAGAAAACAGCAAAGACTCTTGTCCGGATACGCCGGGATTAGTTGAGTTTGATGGATGTCCAGATACGGATGGGGATGGCACACAAGACTCTGAGGATGCTTGTGTAAACGAACCAGGATCTATAGAAATGAACGGATGCCCTGATTCAGATGGCGATGGAGTTGCTGACAATGTTGACTCATGTGTTGATGTTGCTGGACCAGCTGAGAATAGCGGATGTCCATGGCCAGACTCAGATGGAGACACGGTATTAGATAAGGACGATGAATGCCCTAATGTTGCAGGACTAGTTAATAATAAAGGCTGCCCACAGCCAACTAAAGAAGTTATGGACGAACTAAATGCAGTTGGAGCACAAGTGCCTTTTGAGTTGAACAAAGCTGATTTAGGCAAAAATGTCACTACAATTCTTGACATTGTTGTTGGAATTATGAACAAGTATCCTACCACAAGCTTTGTTATTGAAGGACACACAGACACTTCTGGGCCAAAAGTATTTAATCAGAAACTCTCAGAAGATAGAGCAAGTGCCGTTAAAGGCTTCCTTGTCAACGCAGGAATCGCATCAGACAGACTTTCTACTGTTGGATATGGAGAAGACAAGCCATCAAATTCTAATAAAACTAGAAAAGGAAGAATTGCCAACAGAAGAGTTGTATTCAATGTTGTAGAATAATTTGAAAATTCTTTAATAATTTAAAAAGCACCTAATTTTATTAGGTGCTTTTTTTATTTTTATACTAAATGAGTTTTTTAGAAAAAGTAATAGAAGATCTAGACATTAAGAATAAGGACCTTAATAAACTGTGTTTTATCCTCCCTAATAAAAGGTCTGCTGGTTATTTCAAAAAATTACTGTTAAGAAAAATAGAAAAGGCAACTTTTATTCCAGAAATTCAAAGTATAAACTCATTTATGGCTAAAATTTCTGGGCTGAATGAGGTCGATGAAAAGATGTTGATTTTTACATTATACCAAAGCTATATTGAGCTTGACAAAAACACCAAAAAAGATTCCTTTGAAGATTTTAATGCATGGGGCATAAAGCTCTTAAGGGATGTTAGCGCAATAGAACAAAACCTATTGAGCCCTCAGCTGATATTAAAGGAGTTAATTGAAATTAATAAAATTAATAATTGGACAAAACAAGAACTGTCTGATAAACAAAAACCTTTATTCTGGGAAATTTTGCCAAAATTATATTCGCTTTTTCGAAAAAAATTAATAAATAATGAAACGGGAACAAAAGGGATGTGTTATGCTGAAGCAAAAGAAAACTTAGAACACTATAAAGAAGCAAACAAGAATTTAAAACATGTGTTTATAGGCCTTAATGCATTAACCAAGTCCGAAGAGCTAATAATACAAGAATTGTTAGACTTTAACAATGGAGAAATTTATTGGGACATTGACAAAGAGTTTTTAAAAAACAAAGATCACGGAGCCTCCTTTTTTATAAGGCAGTACAGGAGTGGCTGGAAAAGATTTAAAAACAATCCATTTAAATGGGAAGGAGAAGACTATAAAACACCAAAAAACATAAACATAATAGGAACTCCAAAGCTGCTTGGACAAGCAATGGAGACTTCAAGGATCCTAACAAATTTTGATCGAAAGAAGTTAAAAAACACTATTGTTGTTTTGGGGGATGAGGCTATTATAGACCCATTTTTAAACTATAACACATTGCCCTTAAAAGACATTGAAATAACAGTTAAGAAAAAATTAAATTTAGAAGAATTTAAAACGCTAATCTCAGAAATTTTTAAAATTCAGCAGTCTTCAAAAAAGAGGACAATTCAACAGGGGTTTAAAAAACTAAGAATCTCGAGACTTTTTAAGAGCGCTTTCCCGGAATTTAAAAAACTAGAGAAAAAACAGCTTAAAACAATTCAAGGGCTTTTAAAAGCTTGGGATTTGTCAAAACAAGCCATTGATTCTATTAAAGAACTCCTAATATACATAAGCGCAAAATCAAAAAAAGGGTCAATAGATTTTCTTCATACAGAACATTGTATAAAATCCTTAGAAGAGACGGAGTGTTTAATAAACAAGTTTTCTTTTTTTAAGGATTTAAAAATTTTAAAAAGTGTACTTTTTTCATCTCTGGAAAATGTAGCCTTAAGCTTTGAGAATAATGAAGATGCAAAAGTCCAAATCATGGGCCTTTTAGAGTCTAGAGCCCTTGATTTTGAGAATGTAATAATAACCTCTGTTAATGAGGGGACGCTTCCAAAAGGAAAAATGCACAGCTCATTAATCCCATATGATTTAAGAAAGAAGCACAGCCTTTTAACTTATAGCGAAAGAGACGCTATTTATACATACCATTTTTATAGACTTATTAAAAGGGCAAAAAACATTTATTTGATTTATAATAACTATAACGAAGGAGTTATGGGCGGCGAAAAAAGCAGGTTTATTCATCAAATTGAGTTTGAAGAAAAACATCCGATAGTTGTTCAAAAAAATAGCTCAAAAATTTTCACAGAAAAAAAGGATTTTATTTTAGAAAAATCGCCAGCAGCGATAACAAAATTGAATGAATTAGCCCAAAAAGGCTTCTCTCCCTCTACGTTAGAACAGTATATAAAAAACCAAGAAGAATTTTATTACAAAACGCTTTTAAATATTTATGATTTCGAGGAAGATAAAATAAGCCCCAGAGTTATTGGACTTGTTTTTCACCAGTCAATAGAAGAGATCTACAGACCTTTAATAGGGAAAAAAATCAAGAAAAGAGACATGTTAAAAGCTGAATCTGTCATTGAAGAAAAAATTAAAGGAGCTTTTTTTAACAATGGATTTAAGAAGCTTAAAAAAGGAAAGACTTTAATTATTTATGAAGTAATAAAAAATGGAATTTCCACATTAATTAAAAATGAGATAAAGGACATTGATTCAGGAAATGAAATAGAGCTTGTTGCCTTAGAAGCAAAAATGAACTGTGAATTAAAAATTAAAGGACTAGATAATCCTGTACAATTAAGAGGGGTTGTAGACAGAATAGACATAAGAAACGGGACAGCTAGAATAATAGATTATAAAACGGGGGTTGTCCGACCCAATGAAGTGGCTATAAAAGACATAGATTTTTGCCTTGATGTAATCAACACAAAATCTATGCAGTTAATGTGTTATGCCCTTATGTATTTTAAAAACTTTCCGAAATGCGACAATATAGAAGCTGGACTGATTTCTTTTAGAGATTTAAGAAAAGGGTTTATGAAATTTGGAGTCAGACAATCAGGAAAAGAAATGGATCATTTGATCGACAAAAGGAAAGTTGACGATTTTGAAAAAAATTTAAAAAAGTTAATCTTAGAAATTATGGATCCAAAAATTAATTTTAAAAAAGAGATTCAGAACTAATTTATAAAAGAGTTACTTTTTAATCGAAAGGTCTTCAAACCGGGTATTTGCTATTGGATATTGCCTCCAGTCTTTATAATCGAAATGCCACCATTCATAATCATATACGTTAAAACCTTCTGATTCCATCGTCTCACGTAATAACTTTCTATGCCAACGCTGTTCAGATGTTCCGCCATAATAATTAGGAAATGACCGACTAGTCATTTCATCATAGCCACCAACCATTTCTATTACTTTTCCTGTTTTTAATTCATATAAAGTAAGGTCAACAGCACAGCCACGATTATGTCTAGAACCGTCCTGAGGATTCGCTACAAAAATTTTTTTATCATCTGGCGTTGCGTCCCAAAACATTTTTGTGACATACCAAGGGCGATAAGCATCGTGGATAAGCAGACCATAGCCGAGTAAATTCAATTTTTGATGAGCCCTAATCAATGCTTCAGCAGCTGGTCTTTGCATATATGCGCTTGCTTGAGAATAAAATTTATTACTCATAAAATTGTTTGTGCCCGCATATCGAATATCATATTTTATTGTTTCATCAAAGTCCTTGAGCTCGATAAGGTCAATTTTTTTAAAATTTTGTTTTTCGACAGGAGGGCTAGAATTTAACGCAAGGCCCCGCAATTCATCTATGGATTTTGTTGGAACGATTTTAAACGTTTCAGATGCTGACCCCCAAAGATTTAGGCGTTTAAAAACAGGGCCGTTTAAAACGGCAACTTCAGTTGCTATTCCGTCTTTTCCTCGTTTAAATTCAAGCGTCTCACCATGATACATTCCAGAATTTTTAGGAAAAGCAAACAAATCTCCCTCAAGAAGAGACAATTTGTCTTTTTCAATCCATTCAATTAAAAGCCATAAATCACCCATGTCTTCGTAAACAAAGAGAACATTATGATCCCAGCCATATTCTCCAATAAGACCTTCCCAGCCTTTTGGAATGGGGACGCTCTTAAGTTTGTTTTTCTTAAAATATTTTTGCCCGTTTACCAATAAGTCATCTTCAATTTTTTCAATTTTAAACGCATCTTGAACGAGTCGACCATCTGCGATTATTCCGTCATCATCTTTTTGAAGAGGAACTTCAAAAAAATCTGTGACAAGAATCGTTTGATCTCCCCTAAGCACGATATCAATACTGGCATTATTTTGAACATAGTGACCAACAAATGTTTCAGCCAGTTTTCTAGAGATCGGAGAAGTTTTTTTATAATTAGGCAAAGACTCATTTTTCTTATGCGCAATCAAAAGGTCTAAAGCATAATTTGAAAGCTTAGTAGTAATAGAATTAGTAATATCAACTGAAGAGGCTGTAACAACACCAAACTTTATTTCGGGCAAAGCAGAAAGCTGAGTGGAAAACCCATAAATTGCTCCACCATGGCCAATTTTTTGATAGCCCTTATGTTTTGACAACGCAAAGCCAATTCCATAGCCACGATTATAGTCTCCTCCAAACTGGGGAGTAACCATCTCTTTAAAGGTTTCAGGACTAATTACAATTCCCCTTTCTCCAACGCCATTAGAGAACAGTAGTTTTAAAAATTTTGCTAGATCAGTGACAGGAGCATAAAGGCTACCAGCTGGAATCATCCCTAGCTCAAATGTTGGAGCAGGGAATTCACGGCCATCATAACTCCACATTTTAGCTTTTGCTAGCTTTGAATGAATTTCTTTATTTGGAGCAAAAGAACTATTAGACATTCCTATTTTTTCCAAAACATTCTTTTTCATATAGTCTACATAAGGAGTTTTATAAACGGATTCCAGGGTATATCCAGCCACTGCAATTGCTGCGTTTGAATACTTTGTTTTGCTTTCAGGAGGATGAACTAGGGTAGATCCAACGACACTTTCAACAGTTGCTTTTAAAGAAACTTCGTCATCAGCGAAGTAGTTTCCTTTTTTTGGCTCTCTAATTAATCCGGAACGATGAGACATTAATTGTCTTAGAGTTATAGAAATATCGTATGGGTTATTTGGAGTGAAATCTGGCAAGTATTTTTGAATAGGCGCATCAAGATCAAGCTCCTTTTTTTCAACTTTTTGCATAATGGCCATATCTGTAAAAAGTTTTGATACAGATCCAACCCTATAGACAGTATTTGCATCTGCAGGAATTAAATTCTTGGGGTCTTCATAGCCAAAGCCATGAGCCCAAACAACCGTTTGATCATTTACCAATGCTATTGAAATTGCGTTTAAATCTTTGCTTTTTATCTCATAATCTATCGCATCTTGTAGTTTTTCTACAACTAACTCATAGCCAGGGGAAACAGGGATGTTTTTTCGCGAATTATCACAACTCTGACACCATATAAAGAGGAATAAAACAGGAAAAAATATTTTTTTTGAATATGTTTTGGTCATATATTGAGAAATGAATAAAACTAAAAATACAAAAGATTTATAAGATTTAATTTTCTGTATATTCAATTTCTATTAGTACTTCATTACGCCTATTGAATACTTTATAAGGACTATTGTATGAAAGGGAAATTGGCTCCTTTCCAAGAACTTTTAGCTTTCTTTCTTTAATTTTATTTAAAAGCAGGTCATAATAGTGATTAACTTTTTTAACACTAGCATATCCTCCAAAAGCTATAGAAGCATAATAGCCAGGCGTTGAACGGTACACAACAATGTCTTTATCATTTGGCTGAACCATATTTTTTTCAGAGTATTTAGATGGCATAACAAACTCCATTGTAATCTTTTCTTCTTTTTTGCTCATATAAACTGGAGTAGTCATCGCAATCTTTTCCTTTTTTTCGTTATTACCCCTTATATATTGAAACAGTTTTGAAAAATTTCGACTAGAGCTAACCTTTGCTTTGATTGTGGGGGGATAATATCTTATTTCAAAATTATCCATTGTTTTAATGACGTTATATTTTTGAGTTTCGTATTTCTGAGAAAGCATAACTAAGGGCAAAAAAAGTAATAGGCATTTATACATAAACAAACTATATACGGCTTAACTTATTGGGGTATGTTTTTCCTGAATTCCATTGAGGGACATAGAGGTTCCATTCATCATCAATACAAATATCATGGGGGTTTTTAAAACTTTTTTGATCATAGATAGGGCTAAGAAGCCTATCATTATTGTAAACAGGAGCGCTTCCTCCGGGAAAAGAAACGACTTTATTGTTCTTATCTAACACAGCCAGCATGCCGTCATAAACACCCCAATCTTTTGTAACAATTACTGCAAACAGAAGATAATCATCTTTTATAACTGGCCTGCATATATAACATCCGGGCATACTAATAGTTTCTATCCATTTACCATCTAGACTAAACCTTTTAAATTCATTTTTACTTCTAGAAGTTATTAATAATGTAGGAGCCGCCTTCCCCCTTTTATCTATAGCGATTCCATGACAGCAATCAAATAATTGGTCTCCGTTGCCATGACCTCCAAAATGTCGAATATAATTTCCGAATTGATCATATTGTATAATATAATCAAGCCCATAGCCATCACAAACATAGATATCTCCATTTGGAGAAATTGCAGTTTCTGTAGGCTTGAATTGAGAGGGCGTTTTATAATCAGGAATTTCAGAAGGGACATTTATTTCTAAGACAATTTCCCCTTTTAGCGTGGTTTTACAAAGTTTATGTGAATCAGGATCAGTGATGTACAAAAAATCTTCACCTCCTTCATTATTAATTGTTAGCCCGTGCGCCCCATTATAGCCGACACTCCAGGAATCAACAATTTTTCCTGATCTATCATAAATTAAAACATTATTTCTTGGATGGGTTGTGGTTAAGACAATTCTATTTTTAGAGTCTAAAACCATTTCATGACAATGGCTTACAGGATAGTCATTTGGGTTTTGAACGCCCCAATCTTTATCTAAGCTAAATTGAAAGTCTCCATGACCAATGGTTTCTTTTTCTAAATTATTAGAACGGAAAGGATAGACAGGCTCAATTAAGGAACAGGCAAGGCCTAAGGAGGACTTTTTAATAAAGGATCTTCTAGACTTATTTCTGGACATTAATATAAATATATAGTTTTTTAAAGCACAAAGAAAACCTATATAACATAAAATAACACTACAAAATAATGAGAGGCACTTCCTCCTAAAACAAAAAGGTGCCATATAGCATGGGAGTATTTCATATTTTGAAGACTATAAAAAATGGTTCCAACAGAATAAAGCAATCCACTTAATACTAACAATAGAATTCCATTAAATGGAATTAGGCTTACAACAGAATCAAAATCTAGAATGATTAACCAGCCCATGCATAAATAAAAGAGGAGAAAAGCCTTATCAAATTTTCCAGTAAAAAAAATCTTCATAAGAGTGCCTAAGAATGCAAGAATAATTACGTAGGTGAAAATTTTAATGCCAGAGCTATCATATAGGGTAATTAAGCAAACAGGAGCATAAGAGCCAGCTATCAAATAAAAAATGCTTATATGGTCAAAAACTCTAAATTTTTTTTTTAGTTCAATATTAGAAGTGGAATGGTACAGGGTTGAAGCAGTGTATACACAAATTAGTCCAAACGCAAAAAAAAGAATGCCTTGAACGCTAAATTCAGTTAGCCCTTTATCATAATATAGGAGAATAGGCAGACCAATTAAGCTAAAAATTAATCCTACAAAATGTGTTAATGTATTCCAGAACTCTTCCTCTTTGGTTTGATTCATTTAACACCTATATAAAAAAGAAATTCAAAATTATCACATAGAAAAGCCCAAAAAATATTTGGAGATAAATTGTTTTTAAATTAGAAAAGATCAAATCCCTAGAGTTATAGTTTTTAAATAAATTGATAAAAGCACTGAGCCCATAAAGAAACAAAAGTCCATTTCCAATCAAAAAAGCAGTCTCATTAAAATAGATTAAATTTCCTTTAAAAAGATCAGCTAAAAAGAAGGAACTAATAAAGGCAGAAATAAGAAAAAACAAATAAATCCATCTAGAAAATTTTTTGCCATATGTTACTACTAAATGATTTTTTCCAGTCTTGGCATCACCTACAGCATCAGGAAATTGATTTATAAATAAAATGTTAGTGGTCAAAAACCCAAATGGAATCCCAAGGTAAATAGCATTAAAAAATTCCTTAGAGAATAATTCAATTGTGGAGCTTGCAATGGCAAAATATGCTCCTAAAGTTAGAAGAGGTCCAAAGGCAAGAAAAACAGCAATTTCACCTAGACCTCTCCTTGAGGCTAGCCTAATAGGTCGAGCCGTGTAGAAATAACCAAGGAGTCCCCCAAGAATTCCTATAATTAATGCATTAGTTGCATTAGAAAATTCGCCTGTAACAAAATAAGTATTAATTAAAAGCGCCGAGGCAATTAAAAAAGCAGAAAAAAGCATTTTTCTAGCAAGAGAAAGAGTTCCAGGCAAAGAAATTAATCCTAACTCTATAGCCCTGCTTCCTCCTGAAAGCTGAGCACCTTCCAAAACAGTTGAGTTTAAGCCGGCGTTAAAATATTCAGTGTTAGCATCGTCAGTGCCGTCTTTGACATCAAAATAATCATTAAATACATTAGCGGAAACATGTAAAAAAGCGATTCCAAACGAACACAGAATTAATGATGTAATACTAAAAAGGTCATCGCCAGATCCAGCAAGGAAAGCAGCAATTGCAAATATTGGGAAAAGAGAAGCGCTAGTAAAGCCCCCTCTAGTTATAGCAAATGCCCACTTGATAAAAATGGTAGACATTTTGATTGGCACAACAACTTCTTCATCAATAGGCACTGTAATTCCGCAGTATCCGGTTTGGGGGTTGTTTCTACCATTAGCAAAAGTTGGTGTAATTTTTATTGCGGCATTGAATTTCTTTCCCTCTTTATTTAAAAAATATGTTTTGGTTGAATATTCCCCATTTTTTATAGACTTAGAGAGCCACGTCCCAACATTTTGAATTACTATTTCTCCAGGAGAAAAAAGGGACACCCTTTTTTTTCCAATGAGCTCTTCTTTATTGTATCCAAATAATTTTTCTCCATCAGGATTAACAGTTTCAATTAAGCCTTCTAGATCACAGGTTATAACACTTTTCATTAAATTTTTTTTTAAATGTAAGGCTTATAGTCATAAAGCTGAAACAAAACAAGAAAAAATTTTGCCTTTAAAAAGCACTCTGTTTGACACGTGCATAAGCCCGTGTTAAAAGAGCAGAACATCATGATTGTTTTTCAGCAATATAAATTGAAACAGCCCCAAACATTTGTCTTTGAGTTAGAATATTTTTAAATCCACAATTTTTTAGAATTTCAACAAATGCATGCCCGCTAGGAAACGTTTCTGCAGACTTCTGTAGATAACGATAAGCTGATTTGTCTTTTGAAAAAACAAGCCCTAAAAAAGGGACATAAGCTCTGCTAAGTAATAAATAAAAAAATTTAATTATATAGTTTTTAGGAACAGAGCTTTCCAGGATTATTAATTTCCCGTTTTCTTTCAAAACTCTCTTGCTCTCGTTAAGCCCTTTGATTAAGTTTTGAAAATTTCTTACCCCAAATCCAATAGTTATTATATCAAAGGAGCCGTTGGAATAACTAAGATTTTCAGCATCACCCAAAGCAAGATCTATTTTATCAGAAAGGTTTTGATTAGTAATTTTTTTCTTTCCTATTTCTAACATTTTCTCAGAAATATCTAAGCCAATTATTTTTGCGCCCTCTATGTTAGCAAGCTCTAAAGCTATATCTCCGGTTCCTGTTGCAATATCTAAAATATTTTTAGGACTGTTTTCTTTGGCAATCGTATAAACTTTTTTTCGCCATTTTATATCGTTTCCAAAAGTAATGAGCTTATTCAAAAAATCATATTCAATTGATATGGCGTTGAACATGTTTTGTATTTGATTTTTTTTAGATGTTTCTAGCTGTTGATTTGGCTTCATTTATAGATTTGCATCAATAGCAAAGATAATTAATTAGGCAAATTGAAAGCATGACAATTCTTAATAGAGTAAATGCTTTTTATTTGAGTTTTTCCAGCCCGATTGATACTTATAATTAACAAAAAAAACTTTCAAATCCGCTTGATATTGATAATCAACAAAGAAGATTTTTTTGTTGGAAAGATACTCTTGAGTAACAAAATGCCATAATCCTGAATTGCCCTCTGCTTGGTAAGACTGATTGACTTTAAAAACTTTCAAATCCGCCTGATACTCATGTTTAACGACAAACACTTTTAAATCCGCCTGATAGGATTTATTGGAAGAATATATTTTTTGAGATTTTATTGAAAAACTAATGAGCAGCGCAAGGATTGGCAAGAGTGCATTTTTCATGCAAAGAATCGTTCAAAAACAATGCCAAGGAAAAATTATATTTTCCAACCCTGTCGGTATTTTCTAGTAACAAATTGATTTGCCTCTTCTAGGTTTGTTATCCTCATGTTTCCCCCATCCCAAAGCAGTTTTTTTCTAGCAAAAAAGTCTAAATTTCCTTTAGCATTTTCTTTTCGTAGCATATAGCTTCTAATAGCTAAATTCCCCATTAACACCGTTTCAGTCATTGGGCCGGCATAATCAAAAGAAGAAGTTAACTCTAGATGCTCCTGACTGTTAAACCCAGCCTTGCAAGCATCTACCCATTTTCGTTGGTGGCCATATTCAGGCTCAGGCATTTTTTCAGTTTCAGGGCCAAACTCAGTTTCTCCATTATATAAATATAATTTTGGAGTAAGAGGAGAGCTATCATTAATATTTGTTGAGATAATGCCTTTTTCTCCAATCATTAAAACACCATTATAACTTCCAGGGCCGCCAATATCATCATTTGCTGGAATAATTTCAGGATGTGGAGGGCGAATCCCTCCGTCGGTCCATGTTAATTGCATTGGAGTTTTATTTTTTTTGGTTGCCCCAAAGTTTAAAGTTATTAATGAAGAGGGAGGGCAGCCTTGAGGATAATAATCGGCATTCCACATTTTAGTATATACACTTCCTACACTACACTCTGCATCTTTTGGATATTTTAATCCAAGCGTTCTAAAAGGAACATCAATTAAATGGCAACCTACATCTCCTAATGCTCCAGTTCCATATTCCCACCATCCTCTCCAATTAAATGGGTGTAAATTAGGAGTATAGGGTTTTTCGCTAGCAGGGCCGAGCCATAAATTCCAATTTAGAGAATCGGGCTTTAGGCTAGCGTCAGGATTAGGCATTTTAACCCCTTGGGGCCAAACGGGCCTATTTGTCCAAACCTTAACTTCAGATATTTTTCCAACCTTTCCTGAATCAACCCATCCTTGTACCATTTCCAATAAAGGATTGGAACCTCCTTGATTTCCCATTTGGGTTACAACCTTTTGCTTTCTTGCCATTTTGGTCAACAATCTAGCTTCCCTTATATTATGGGTAATAGGCTTTTGAACGTATACATGTTTATTTCTTTCCATGGCATAAACAGCTGCAGGTCCATGAACATGATCAGGAGTTGAAATAGTTACAGCATCCAAGTCTTTTTCTTTGTCTAGCATTTCTCTAAAATCAGAATATAGCTTTGCTTTAGGGAACTTTTTAACGGATCTTTTAGCACTTCCAGAAAAATCAACATCACATAATGCTCCAATTCTTTCTCGCCCATTTACAGAAGCATTTGCAATATCACTAGACCCTTTACCTCCAGAGCCAATGGCAGCCAGATTAAGTTGGTCGCTTGGAGGAGTATAACCAGTTCCTCCCAACACGTTTCTTGGAACAATGAAAAATCCAGCACCTAAAACGGAGGATTTTTTGATGAAGTTTCTTCTAGATTTTTTATTCATAATGAAATTAGTTTTTTTAAAATTAACGTAATATCAATAAGAATCAAAAGAATCGAGCCCCCTTTTTTATAAAAATTAATCTTTTGGAATTTCAATTCTTGACGGGGTATCATGACCTATTATTATTGAGCTTGTCCCGGCAGCAATTGCCTTTATTGTTTCGGAAATAGTATAAGGGTCTAGGGTCTTAGCTTCATCAGAAACTTGGTGATAGTCAAGGTCTTTGTCCATAGGACTTGTAGAAAAGGTGTGAGCAGGGATCCCTAATCTAGCCAATGCTGCATTGTCAGATCTATAAAAGAGCCTATGGTTTATATAGGGGTCAGGAAAAACTTTGTATTCTGAATCCGTTAGATTTTTTTGAATAATTTTTCCAAAAGAAGAACGATCAAATCCTGTTATCCAAGCAGTTTTAGGCCCAAAAGGCGACTCTTTGCCAATCATTTCAATATTTATTCCTGCAATAATTTCTTTTGGACTAACTTGTTTTCCAAAATACCTTGATCCTAACAGGCCCATTTCTTCAGCAGTAAATGCTACAAAAAGTATAGTTCTGTTGTTTATCTTGTTTTTTGAAAAAAATTCAGCAAGGGCAAGAACAGCAGTAACCCCCGAAGCATTGTCATTAGCACCATTAAAGATTTTGTCCCCTTCCAAATTATCTTTAGAACCTAAATGGTCATAGTGTGCAGAAATTATTACAAACTCATCCTTTTTCTCCGCCCCTTTTATACAGCCAATTATATTAAAAAGAGAAAGGCCTCTCTCTTTAAAATTTTGCCTGTATGAATCGAGGCCTTCAAACTTTTCTAGCCCAATCCTTTTAAATTCTGACTCAATATATTTTGCGGCTTTTTCAATTCCTTTAGTCCCTGCTCTTCTCCCCTCCATGTCATCATCGGACAATGTATAAAGATGTTTTTTAACTAATTCCTCAGAAATAATCTGGGAATTACCATAATTTGCAATTAAGAATATTATTAGGAGAAATAGTTTTTTCATAAACAAGTCTTATTTAATTTTTTCATAAACGGCACTTTCATTCACATTAATCTTATCTATTCTTATTTTACTTCCATCAGAATTAATATAAACATGCGCATCGAAAAACATGATTGGCCCTGTTGATACAGTTATTTTAGATCTATCGTATGTGCGGGAAGTTAGTATCAAAGTAATAGAATCTACCCCAAATTGAACGGTCATGTCCGTAGTATTTATTTCCATAAGTTGATTTGAAGACTTCCAGCTACCATTAATTTCATCAATAGACGTTATTTTATGAAAGGAGTTATTGCACGAAACAAGAAATGTTAAAATGAGAAGGGACAATATTTTCTTTATCATACTACTTTGATCTATCCTTAATTGCCTTATGAATTCCAGCACAAGCATCATAATCTTCCATTCTTTCATATTTATAAAGCAATTCATAGAGCTCATTTATAGTCGCCCCTTTGTCAAGCTTAGAAACAGCTTTTTGGTAAAATTTTTCAGTTGTACTCATAGATATCTAAACAACAAATAAGATACCAAAAAAAATAAATCTGTCAAAAAGTCAAAAAAATATAAATAAAAAAGCCCTTCTTTTAAGAAGAGCTTTTTTTAAATAAAACATTATTAAAATTAATTGTCAGGACCAGCCAAATTGAATTTGCCATCAACTAAATGCCCTACATGAATATAAATTTGGTCAGAATGAGAGCCTTCCACTAGATTCCAAAACTTCGCCCTTGCTTCAGGGCTATCAGTCCCTTGATTACTAATAGATTCAGCAAATTCTTTGATATTTTTAAATCCTCCATATAATTGCACATCAGAACCAGACCCTTTATAATGAAGAGTTGAACCTCCTCCAAGCTGAAGGCCATTCTCTACTCCAGGCTTTGTAGACCATTCCATATACGCTTTTGCTAAATCAGCTTCTGAGCCACTAGAATTGTAGCTTCCAACAACAAAAACAAACGGGATGTCCCAATCCACATCAGGCTTTTGAACATGATCTGTTTCAGGATTCCACATTCTCATTTCGTCAGTATGATTATTAAAAAAGGACCACCATTCTGTGAACACCTCTGACATTTCTTTTTGTTCAGCCTCTGAAAGCTTGTCAACATTTTTTCTTAATGCAGCAAAAAAGTCGTCTTTTACAGCGTCTTCAGTTGAGTTGAATTGGTCATATATTACAATGCTATGACCAGAGCCATACCAGTGTCTATATACCCATGACCCAACAATGGTTCTGTCTTCTCCTTGAGCCATATCAGTCATTTTTTTGTGCAATTCAATAAACTTGCCAATTTTTGTTGCAGGGACATCTAGATAAGTAGATTCCATTACAGCTTGAGCTGACATTGTTATTGTCGCCAATAACATTAAAACTAAATTAAATTTTTTCATGATTTTTTTTTAAATGAAGACGGAAGGTAATAAAATTTTAATAAACATACGCTGAGGTATGTAAAAATAAAACCCCTCTTCTTGAGGGGTTTTAAGGGTGGTCCCACCTGGGCTCGAACCAGGGACCAACTGATTATGAGTCAGCTACTCTAACCAACTGAGCTATAGGACCTCGTTTTATTTTTAAAACGTGAGAGCAAATTTAATAATTAATAAACCTTTTTTAAAGATTAATTACCATTAATTAATAATTAAAAAGTTTTCAACAAAAACTCCTTACAGGAATAGAAAACACAAGAAATCAGCAATTTTATTGCATTTTTTTATAAAAAATTCGAAAAGTTTTGTAAATTACACACTTAACTAAAAAAATATTATGGATAAAATTACTAATCTTATTGATCAACTTCTTGATTTACCTAAAATGGTAAACGAGAAACTCCCTTCCAATAACTTTAATGCAATGATGGACAGTTCAGAAGGGTCTATCGCTGGTTGGACGGGAACATTTTACAAATATGGCGCATTTGTTGTCCTTGTAGGCGCATTGTATGCTGTTATAACTGGCGGAGTAGAAGGAATGGGTGCCGCTGAGGGAATAGGTAAAGCTGGAGCAGTTCTTGGAATGCTCGTTATGATTTATGCTGCTTTCCCTATTACACAAGTAATTAGATCAGCTGGAGACAGCTTAGGATCATCTAAAAGCGGAATTGTAGATTTTGTTTTTAAAGATGTTGTTGTAGCAAACATTACAGTTGTAGGTCATGTTGCAGCGCTTGTAGCTCTTTTCACAGCAATCAACGCAACAATTGGCTGGGCTATAGGAGCTGATATGGGTTCTGCAGTTTCAGCTAACCTAATTGAAGCGGTTAATTATGCTTATGCATTACCAATTGATGCAACTGCTGCATTTATGGGAATGATTGGGCTTGAATTTGTTGGAAACGTATTAAATGATTGGAACGGATTGAGTTTTGTTCAAGATGTTACTCCACAAAGTCTAGGTGGATTAGTTTCTGTTGGATGGGGGTATGTTGAAGTTGCCCTTGTACTAGCTAAGCTATATGTAGCACTTGCTCTTTATCATTTCTTTTGGGGAATTTTAAATACTTTATTTAATTGGATCAAGAGTCCATCACTTCCATTTAAATCTAGCTAAAAATCTATATAATTAATTGTTAATAATTAAGCCCAGTCAATTTTATTGACTGGGCTTAGTTTTTTTTGGAGCAGAGGAGTTAATTATTCAGCTGGCGGCGGCGGCGGAACAGCCCTAGTATAAATATAAAAAGCACCTATTTTGCCATCCTCAATATAGACATCAGCCAAATCAACACTCATTTTTTCTTCACCATCAACAGTTCTTTTAAGTCTATGGCCTGAAATTACCCACTCACCAATCTGACCATCAACTTTCATAGCATAAGAAAAGAATGTATTCCATTGTGGATTTTCAGCTTCAAACCATCCGCTTAATCTTTCTATATGGTTATCAACACCATTAACAAGATCACCGAAAGCGTCATAAACTTTGAAACTACCAAACTGTTGTGTTGAATCTGCATTCATTTCACGAATAACCTCTAAGTTTTTGTTGTTATGAGCATCGATATATTTGTCCCATAACTCTAAATTTGATGGATCTCCATCGAACGCATCAACTTTTCCGTTAGCTGTAGATAAATATCCCGCAGGAGTATTAACTTCAACCTCTACAATCTCTGCGTCTGGAGATAGTGAGGACACTACTTTTTGAACAGCAGTATTATTGCAAGAAACCAATAAGCTTACAGCAAATAATAATAATAATTTTTTCATAAGAATAATATTTTAGTGAATACTAAATATACTAAATCTTAACCTACTAGTTATGTTTTAAGGAATTTACATATCTTCGAGAATAAAGAACACTAATTATAACATTAAAAAAATGAAGAGAAGAGATTTTGTTTTAAAAAGCACATTGTTTTCTGCTTGTGCAGGAATTCCATTTTCTTTGCAAGCAAATGAATTATTTGATTCTGACTTAGCAGTCAAAAACTTTGGAATTCAGCTGTATTCTGTAAGAAATGATATGACAAAAAATCCAAAAGACACATTAAAAAAATTGGCATCATATGGATACAAGTATTTGGAGGGATATGAAGGGAGCCTTGGCCTTTTCTGGGGAATGTCGAATATTGATTTTAAAAAATATTTAGATGATCTAGGCTTAAAGATGATTGCAAGTCATTGTGGAGAAACACAGAAATTAGAAAGTTTCAACAAAAAATGTGATCAAGCAGCAGAAATAGAAATGGATTATTTAATATGCCCTGGTTTACCCAGAAAATTAGAATTAGATGTTTTTAAAAGGCACGCCGAGACGTTTAATAAATGTGGTCAAATTGCAAAAAATAATGGAATTAAATTTGCATATCATAACCATGCATATTCTTTTGAAAAAAGAGAAGGAGTTTATCTTCAAGATGTTCTTATGAAAAACACTGATTCAAAATTGGTTGATTTTGAAATGGACATATACTGGGTAGTAGTTGCCGGAGAAGATCCAATAGTCTGGTTTGATAAACATCCAAACAGATTTAAATATTGCCACGTAAAAGATTATTTAAAACTAAGCGATAGTAAAAGCTATGAGTCCTGCACATTAGGAGAAGGGTCTATTGATTTTTCAAATATTTTGTCTCATGGAAAGAAAAAAGGACTAGAGACCTTTATTGTTGAACAGGAAGCTTATCGTGGGACTACCCCTCTACAGGCTGCAAAAGATAATGTAGATTACATGCGGAACTTAAAAGTATAGTCATTTTAGGAAGCCACAATAAAATCAATAGAGAGATAAATTACTTTTTTTAAATCATCTGGGAGCTTATCAGATTCCCATGGGTGTCTAGCAGAAAAAACGTGATCTGCTCCCTTAATTCTTTCAATTTTATTGTTTTTATTCCAAGAGAAAAGATTCTCGCCTTCAAAAGGCAAAACAGAAGTGTCATTTGTCCCATGAATAACTAAATATGGAATTTTAAGCTTCTCCACAGCGGACCTTACATCTAATCTAGCTTCATTTTTTTTAAAATCTTTATAGAACTGGAAAAAATGAGGCATCATTTGTTTGGTTCGAGAGTTTTCTACATACATCACTCCATCATTTTCCCATTTTTTAAACCCAGGAGTTCCCTTATTAAATCTAATTTTAAAATCACTTACGCCAGCCCAAGTAATCACTCGTTTTATCTCGGGATTTTCAGAGGCTTTTATCAGCGCACTACCTCCCCCTCTACTATGTCCAATTAGCGTAATGTTTTCTAAATCTATTTCTGCACTATAATTCTCAGCATTTTTTAAATATGTAAGAACCCTGTCAAAATCATCTAATTCATGCGAAAAGTTGTTATTTCCAAAAGCATTTAAGTCTGGAAAATCAATAGGGTCTTCTATGGTCCCTCCATTATGAGAAAAATTAAATTTTAAAAAAAAATAATTATTAAGCGAAAATTCTTTCCCCATTAAATTCCATGCACCCCAGTCTTTAAAACCTTTATAACCATGGCAGAAAATAATTATAGGCTTTTGGACATGATTTTTTTTATAATAAGTATCATATACAATAGGCTTTTTGTTTTGGTCTCTATTAATATGATTTAAATGGGATATCATAAAATTTTTTGATTTAGTTGGGATAAATTTAATAACTTTCATTTAAAATTTAATATCTCTAATCATGAAAAAATATTTTCTCTTAATTTTCTTATTTACTTCGTTAATTGTTAAATCTCAAAATCAAACCATTGACAATATTGTGGACGAGGCCACAAATAATTCTCAATTGGAAAAACTAGCACATGAATTATTGGATGTTGTAGGGCCTAGACTAGTTGGAACTCCACAAATGAAAAATGCTCATGATTGGGCAGTAAACAAATATGGCTCATGGGGAATTTCCGCTCGAAACCACAAGTGGGGTGAGTGGAGAGGATGGGAGAGAATTTCAACTCATATAGACATGATAGAACCAAGAAAGAGGTCTTTAACTGGAATGCAATTAGCATGGAATCCTTCTACTTCAAAAAGGGGAATTACAGGGGAAATAGCAATAATGCCAGAATTTGAGGATAAATCTTCGTTCAATGCTTGGATAGAAACCATAAAAGGAAAAATTGTATTAACATCTATGCCTCAACCAACTGGGCGTCCCGATTACAATTGGGAGAAACATGCAACGCCAGAATCCTTTGAAAAAATGAAAGCTGATAGAGATGAAATGTCTAAAAAATGGAGAAAAAATTTACAAAATGCTGGCTTTGGATGGAGGCTTAATAATAGCATTTTTGAAGAAGCAGGCGCTGCAGGTTTAATTTCCAGTAATTGGGCAAGAGGTTTTGGAGCAAACAGAATTTTTAGCGCGGGAACAAAAAAGATTCCGCATATTGATTTAGAGTTAGAAGATTATGGAATGCTATATAGAATGGCTAAATATGGAAATAATCCAAAAATTAAAATAGTTGCAACTTCAAAAGAACATGGAATAGTTCCAACCTTTAATACAATTGCTCAGATTAAGGGAGTTGAAAAACCGGATGAGTATGTTATTTTATCTGCTCATTTTGATTCTTGGGATGGAGCAACTGGAGCAACCGACAATGGAACAGGAACTCTTGTAATGATGGAGACAATGAGGGTATTAAAAGCCATGTATCCCAATCCAAAAAGAACTATTCTTGTAGGCCATTGGGGAAGTGAGGAGCAAGGCCTTAATGGATCAAGAGCTTTTGTCGAAGACTTTCCAAATATTGTTGACAATACCCAGGCATTATTTAATCAAGACAATGGAACTGGAAGAGTAGTCAATATAAGCGGACAAGGATTTTTACATTCTTATGATTATATTTCAAAATGGTTAAGACCCGTTCCAAGAGAAATTACAAAACATATTAAGACAACTTTCCCTGGATCTCCAGGAGGCGGAGGATCGGATTATGCATCATTTGTTGCAGCTGGGGTTCCTGCCTTTAGCTTAAGTTCATTAAGCTGGTCTTATGGAGATTACACTTGGCACACCAATAGAGACACTTACGACAAGGTAGTCTTTGACGATGTGAGAAGCAATGTAATTCTTACAGCCATTTTAACTTATATGGCTAGTGAGGACGACTCAAAAGCATCAAGAGAAAAAGCCATATTGCCTATCAGTCCTAGAACAGGCAGGCAAATGTCTTGGCCTACAAAAAGGTCTCCAAATAGAAAGGGAGGAATTGAGGAGGATTAAAAACCACCTTCAGGAGGAAATCAAAGAGGTGGCCGCGGCCGTCCGTCTAGCCCTCCAAATAGATAGCGGAATTTTAAGTAAGTAGGGGTAGTCTTATTGCAATGTAGCAAAGGACAATTGGCCAAATTATTTGTTTAATAAATTAATTGCCTTTTGATGATGCTTAAAATGGAAATCAAAAAAATCTAAAGTTAATTTTAGATTTATTCTTCCCAAAAGGCCATGCTTAAAAATAGCCTTATTATCTATTTTTTTTTCTTTAAGCTCAAGAATTAGTTCATCAAAGGATTTTCTAGATTTTCCCCATTGTTCATTTATTTTTTGTAGATCTATTTTCTCTGGAAATTGTGACACAATTTGTGGAGCTTTAACTTTTATTCCAAGACCTAATAAAAATTCTACAATTTTTGGTTTTAAATAAGTTAAGGGGGACACGCTTATAAGATAATCGGGGTATTTTGTTTTTGTTCGAATATACTGTTCAGATGAAGCTTCAGCTAGCCATAAATGATAGAGAATTTGATTAATAGACCATCTTCCATCAATACAAGAATTTAATTTTTCACTAGAAAGAGCCTGTAGTTCTTCAAACAATTTTATTCTTATATCCTCTAAATGTTTTAACCTTTTATTTCTCATAGTAACTTTAAAATGTTTCGGCCAATCTAACCAATACTTCTGGGTAAATTCTATGATCTCCATCGTATTCCGTTAGCTTATAGTCTAATTCATATTGTGAAACTAAATTTACAAACATAGCCTTCATCTCTTCCGGAATTAAGTGGTCTTTTTTGCCCATTACAAGATGAGTTTTTATAGTTTTCCATTTGGCTTTGTTTTCTTGGGTCAATGTATCTTTTGGAATATCTCCTGCCCATAATATTAAGTTATCAACTTTAATTTTGGAGCTAAATACCCACCTACATGCTGTTGCTCCTCCCTGAGAAAATCCCAAAACATTAAGCTGAACATTTTCGTGGCCAATTTCTTTAAAAACATTTTCTATTAAAGCATTCAAATAGTTGATGTTTTCTTCAATATCACTTTCTCTCTCCTCTTTTGTCATCCAACTTGCCCCAACTCTTTGGAAGCTTTCACCAATATAAAACCTGTTTAATCCTTCAGGCGCAATAATTAAGGTATTGCCATCATCTAATTTTTTAAATTTTTTTATAAAAAATTCACTTAGCATTGCATAGCCGTGTAATACTACCCACAGAGTAGAAACATCTTTATTTGCATCTCCGATTTGATAATATCTAGCTTTTTTATTAACGACAATCTTTCTTTTAAACATAATTTCATTAAATTAATCGGTAAACTTATAACAATAATTAAAGAATAATAAAATTAATTATTTTTGATTAGTAAAATTTTCTTTGTTTTATGATAACAACAGATCAAATAGAAAAAGTTCAATCCAAATGGGGTGAAAATTTAGTTGAAATAGGAAGGCATAAAAACAATAAAGAAGACTATGAAATGGCTACGAATTTAATGTTAAACGAGCTTTATGCTTTTGATAATGGAGAAGTTTTGTTTAAACCAACAAGAGCTACTGAAAAGCAATTTAGGTTAAATCTTGAAGCAGCAAAGTCATATTTTATTGGAGGAAACCCAAATTTTTCAGAAGACTTAGGCTTTGCCCTTGAACCATGGGTTTCAGTAAAATTTGTAAATGGAGCCATAGCCCTTAATAACAACCACGCAATTGCAATGGGCAACTATTTTTTTACAAGCCCAAACGGTGAAGAGCTAAAAGCAGAATATACTTTTGGATATATCAAAGACAAAAGAGGGGATCTGAAAATCAATCTACACCATTCTTCTGTTCCCTTTAATCATGAGAAATAACACAATAGGGATATTAGCGTTCTTAATTTCTTCTTTTTGTTTCTCTCAACAAGATGTAGTTGCGACTGGAGGAGACGCCAAATCTTCCACAGGATCTTTTAGCTACAGTGTTGGTCAAATTTTAGTTTCTCAAATGGGCTTGGAAACCAATAATTTGTCCAACGATGTGATTACTTTAAACCATGGAGTTCAACAATATTTTATTCCATCATGTGAAAAAAATAGGAACATTAAAATAATAGCCACTCCAAACCCATCTAAGGGACTGGTAAACATCAATTTTGAAAACTGGGACGATGTCGAACTAAACCTTTCTGTTTATGATGTTTTAGGAAAATTCATTTTAAACACAAAATTAAACACAAGAAACACACAATTAAATCTGAGCGATTTAAGCTCAGGAGTATATATCATTTCTATCAATAATGATTGCGGAGGAACCAACTCCTTCAAATTAATTTTAAATAGCAACTAGTATTATGAAAAAAATAATTTTAATTATCACAGCACTTTTTTTTAGCTTAACGAGCTATTCCCAAACTCCGGAAAAATTTACTTATCAGTCTATTGTAAGATCTTCAGACGGCAGTGTTTTAAAATCCGCAGCAATAGGAATTAGATTAAGCATTTTAAAAAGCTCGAAAAATGGAATTACTGTTTATAGCGAGACGCATTCGGGTTCAACCAATAAAAACGGACTGATTACTTTAATTATAGGTGATGGAGCCTCTACAGACACTTTTTCTGCTATTGATTGGTCTACGGGGGAATATTTTTTAAGGGTACAGGTTGACCCAGCTGGCGGAATTGATTATTCCATCGAACAAACATCGCAACTTTTAAGCGTTCCTTATGCTCTTTATGCAGGCAGAACTTCTGGAGTTAATTTATCTGCAGACGTAAAAGGTGTGCTTCCTGTATCGAAGGGAGGAACGGGCTCATCAACTTCTCCTATGATAGGCGTGGTAACTGCTGCTACTGCAGCTGATGCAAGACAGGTTTTAGGAATTTTTGACAGACCAGAATCAGCAGGAAACTTAGTTTTATCAACAGTAGCAGAGAATTATTTAACAATCAAAGACATTCCATACGCTGGTGGCTTACAAGAAATTACAGCGGGAAAAATCCCTATTTCACTTGGGGGAACAGGCTCTACTACAGCTCCAATGGTTGG
>ERZ1049444.333-NODE-333-length-48410-cov-5.825954_pt1 | contig 48410 bp, 66 predicted proteins | sample MGYA00383101_ERZ1049444 | MGnify/ENA primary metagenome ERZ1049444 (study PRJEB29581, sample SAMEA5548371) | metagenome | biome: marine; feature: coastal; material: water | depth 50 m | study: Short-term variability in the microbial, nano- and picoplankton... | reverse complement strand
TAATATTATGCCGTATTCCCTGCACAGTCAGATTTCGCGTAATCGTTCCGCCACCCGGCTGAGCGCGAGTTACCTGAATCGGGTGAAAGAAATCGGTATCCAACGCAGCGTTCACCGTTGCTGTCACGTCTGCTGTGGAGTCAATCGTCATTCCTTTGATTCTTAAGTCAGCGTCTTTACGAGTAGCAAGCACGGCCTCTGCGTAGTCCAAAGCCACGGCATCTGTTTCCATCAGCAGACCAGTTCGTGTCAAGTTTCGCTCAAAATAGGTACTGATTGAGGTTGCGTCTGACGCCACTTGGGCTGATCCACCGATGCGAGTAATACTGATCTTGTTGGCAAGAACTGTGTCATCAGTGTTGAAGTCCAACGACACGTACGGGATTTGGGTACCGGTGTCGTTGAACTGTGTCGGTGTAGTCGCGAGCGCAGAAATGGTGTTGGATCGGCTCACGAACTTCGTTTTGCCGTCCGTGTCCATGTAGAAGCCACCGATCTCCGTGGTCGCACAATTCCTGATCGCTTGAAGTGAGGTGCGGAGCGTACCGGGATCAGCTTGGCAACTCGTGTCACCGGTGTCGATTGAGCGTTCCGAGCTAGGCCAACTGATCGTGTTCAAGATTTTGTTGATTCGTGTACCTGTGTCTTGCCCCGATGCTTGACCTGCGACGGTTGACACGTTCGCTAGGTTGAGGATTCGTTCACCGTCAACCGCGTTGATCGTCACATACGAGGCGTCAATGTCTTGCTGGTAGGTGTAGTTCCATGCTTCGATGTATCCGCTAAAAAGCAGACGCTCCGAGCCGCCGTGTGTGGCCGAAATGACAATCTGAATCATCGGTTTGATGTCACCGGCATACGTTCCATTGTCAGGATCGAGAACGCCTGTGGTGTCGATGCATTGAACAGTCGCCGTTCCGCCTTCGAACGTGTCAAGGACTCTCGATCGGCCACGACTAATGCTGATGTTTTGAACATTTGGGGTCAGGTTCAATATGGTGACCGCTGAATCGGCGAGAACCCCGGTGTCGAGTGGCGTGGTTGCGTCACCAAGAATCAGTGGTGGCCCGAACGAGGCACTCGTTGAGAACCGAACTGAGACTGCAACTACCGCCGCCGTCGCCATTACGTCAACACATCCAATGACCACGCTTTGCCGGAACGCTGGTTCTCTAACGCTCCTTGCCGGACTGTTTCAATGATCTCTTTCTCAGTAACAATCGACCCTTGAACGTTGATAACAACACCACCCGGCAACGCGTCAACACTCATTCCGCCTCGCCCACTGCCGCTCATCAGACCAAACGACCCTGCGTCAGCTATTCCATACGCTTCGTTCGTTCTCTGGGCGCGTTTCCGCAACGAGTTCGCTATACCCAAACTTGCAGCATCAGCTTCCGCAAAACCTGCGCCGCCAGCCATCTCTGTCACTCGTCGGTTAATCGCTTGCGCTGACGCTGTATCCACATTGAATTGTTGTGCCGGAGTCAAAGTAGCTTTGACTGCTTCAAGTACCGCCGGGTCAGTAACGACAATCGGATCAGCTTTCGTACCCGTAGGTGCTTTTACTAGCTTCGCTGTAAACGATTTGTTGGCAAGCAGTTTTGGAATCTCACCGAGCGCCGGATTCTTCAGAAGATCGAACATGCCTGCACCCATACCGCCAGCCATGAACCCTTGAAGTTCTGTCCCGAATTGTTTGATTAGCGCCGCCGATTCATCAGTCGAATCTGTTAGACCACCAAGAACGCTCCGTATGCCTGTCGCTAATACACCAGCGACCTGTTGAGCCATCGCTGCCGCTTGATTCGACGCCGCCGCCACATTCGCTTTATCCAAATCACGGGCAGCTAACGCACCCTCCGCTGAAGCTGTAGCACCTAACAAACCAGACTGAGCGGCTGCCTGTAAGCCACCGAACTTCATTCCGGCTTCTATGTCACCGATCTTCGCACCGATAGCTGTAATACCGGTAAGCGCTGTTGTAAACGCAGCGAAGTCTGTGTCGCCCATCGCCAACAAGCCCTCGGCGGCATCGTTACCAGCGAACGCACCAAGCCCAATGACCTGAGAAATAATGTCACTCGGGAAGCCCTTAGTTTGTAGAGCTTTCAAGTTTGTTTCAAACGTCGTGTACTGCTCCAGCAGCCGTTCAGCTTGGGCCTTGGCACCAATATCGTCACCGAACTCGAAACCAAACGCACTCGCTGTCTTAGATGCTAATGATGCCCGTGCTTCTGCGAGTTTGTTGACCTTGGCTTGCGCTGAGGCTTGGTTCTCTAACGCAGTAGCTAGTCTCTGTTCACTGTTTTCAAGAATGCTGTTCAGGTTGGCGCGTTTCTCAGCGATTGCGATAAGTGCTTGCTGGCCTGCTAATGCTTTCTCGAACGTTGCACGCAGTTCAGGGATCTGCGTCAAACCAGATTTGAACGCTGTATCAAACAGATCCTTAAACGCTTTTTTGATGTCGTCTGGATCACCAGCTATCGCCGCGACAAATGATTCAGAAATCGCTTTACCGCCAAGCCCCACCGCATCATTGACGAACTTGTTGAAAGCCCGTTCAGCTTCGGCCATCGCTGCCTTATGCGCTGCTTCCGCTGCTTTAGCTGCGGCTTTCGCTGCGACGTTTGCGGCTTTCGCCTCATCTTTTTTCGTGTCAACTAGCTGATCGCTAATGCGTCGCCCGATAGCTAACTGAGCATTCAGTCCAGCAGAGTCACCACCCGGCATCAGCGAACCCATATCTACGATGGCGTTCATCGCATCATCAAGCTGCTCGTACAGGCCGGTCGTATCTAACGCCAACTTGAAATCAACTGTGCTGCGATCAGCCCAATCTTTGAGTTCTTCCCAAGTCTGACCAACCTTTTTGACTTCAACTTCTTGTTCCTTTACCGCGTCTGTTACTTCTTCGACAGCAGGAACCATCTCGTGGTTTAACCGTTGTGCCCGTTCTAAGTCTGTGTTTGTTGCAGCAATAGCATCATTGAGTTTCTGCTGAGCGCCAGTCCAATCGCCGTTCGCTTTCGCGTTACGGATGATTGATTCAAGCAGGGGGCCACCAACAATCTGCGCGTACTTAACTTGGTTATCGCCATTCTCTAGCGTCTTTTTAGCGTTTTCTTCAATAACTTTGTTGTTGTCATCCCATGCGTCAGCGGTTTCATCTAACGCAATCAGCATGTTGTAAACCTGATCGGTAGTTAATTCACCTTGGCGAAGCTGCGTCGCCATCGACCCAGTAACAGCGCGTGTTTCATCGTCAACATCCATTAAGACCCGAGCAAGCGCTGCCTCGTCATCTTTAAGGCGTTTAGCGTTTCCGGCGAGTCGCTGGTATTCGTCGGTCCCAGTTTTGACTGACTCATTGACCGCAGTCATGTCAACATTCAGATCCTCAAACGCAGTGAGAACATCACCAGCGATGAGTTCTTGCAGCATCACATTGGAACCGTTGAACGTGTTGACTACCTCGTCAGTTTGTTCTACTGCGCCAGCTAGCCGCTCATACTCAGCGGTAAGCGCAGCAGTCTTCTCAGAGAGCAATGCTGTTGGCTCCCCAGCGGCTTTCAGTTCTGCGTTCAGTTCTTCTTGGCGAGCTTTGGCTTCCTTATCAACTGAAGTCAATTTTATGAAAGCAAACGTAAGTAGCCCGATCGCTGCGACAGCTATTCCGATCGGCCCAGTAAACGCCATAATAATTGGAATCAAAGTGCCGATGGCGCTAGCAACTGCGCCAACCACAACCAAAAGTGGGCCGAGTGCTGCGGCTATAACTCCAATAACTACAATGGCTGTTTTTATTGGTCCCGGCAAATCCCCAAATGCCTTAACGACCTTACCAATCCATTCAGCAATCTTCCGAATGATAGGTAATACAACAGGAATGATTTCTTGGCCGACGGTAATCATCGCCGCCTTGAAATCAGCGATAGCTTGATTCATTTTGAATTCAGTAGTTTCGGCTGTAACAGCAAACGCTTTATCCGTTGCACCAAGGGTGTCGTTCATGCTCGCAAAAATGGCTTCGGTACCAGCCACGTTTTTACCCATAAGGTCCATGACACCTGAGAGGGCACGCACGTTACCGAACACTGAAGCTGAGGCTGCTGCGTTCCCATCAAACTCTGAAGCCAAAGTTTTGAGGGTAGCGAGCAGCCCTTCATCTTTAATTTGGTTACGTAGTCCTTCAGATGAAAGACCCATCTCTGCAAGTGCTTCTTCGGCTTGCTGAGTGGGTTTCAACAATGAAGTCATGATGCCACGAACTTGTGTGGCTGCTTCTGCTGCGTTAGTACCGGTACGTGATAGCGCTGCGAATGCTGCACCGACTTCGTTGAAGCTAACACCCATTGCTGAAGCAACTGGGAGCACTCGACCCATTGAGCCAGCAAGTTCTGAGGCTTCGAGTTTACCTTCACGCACCGCTGCGACCATTACGTCCGTAGCGTCAGAGGCGCCTAGGTTCTCTTTGCCGTAAGCGTTCATGGCTGAAGTGGCGAGGTCAGCGATAGTTGCCGCTTCCCCCAAACCAACGGCTGCCGCTTTCGCTGAGGCTTCAAGAACGCTTGCCGCATCTGCGCCTTCAATACCTGCTGAGGTGATGAAGAACATGGCGTCAGCTAATTCTTGGGGCGCTCTGGCTGTTTCACCTGAAAGCTTTAGGACGCTTTTGGTTAACCCTTGAACTTCTTCCTCTGAGCGACCCACCAAACTTTGGATCTTTGTCATTGATGACTCAAAGTCAGAAGCCATTTTGAGAGCGGCACCACCAGCAGCCACTATCGGCAATGTCATCTTCATCGACATTTGTTTGCCCATAGCAGTTGCTTTGGAACCAAACGCTTTGAACTTGGCTGAGGTGCCGTCTATGTCTTTCCTGAGATGCTTGAACTGGCCTCGCATCCGATTGACAGTGCTGGTGACACCATCTTTGGCGTTAAAATCAACTGATACTGAAGCAACTGTTTGGTCAGCCATCAGCCCATCCTCGCCTTATTTCGGGCGCGGTTCTGGGCCTGCTCTCGTTCACTGTTTTCCAGCGAATACAGAGCAGCCCATTCCGTTAGTTCACTCGCAGTCATCCGGTCTAGGAGTTCGCTAACGGTCATACCAAGCTCTCTTGCTAACTGGAAGTAGAAGCGTCGCTCAGGGGCAGTTCGTCCTCGGGAGTCTGGGAATCCGAGGAATCTTTTCCCGCGTCACCATCCGAGTCTGCGCCCATACCGGACACTGCTAGGCAGGCATTGGCGAGCGAATCAACGACGTTGGCGTTTTTTTCTTCCATCATCCATTCGATGTCTTCAGCCTCAAAAACGGCTTCACCGTTATCAGGATCAAAACAACATGCTTGGATGACAGTGCCCCACATCAATTCGACACGGTTACCGTCTAGCTCTACGGTGCCGTCTGCCGTGAAATCCACGTTCGATGCGAACGCGGCTCGTTGGCGTGCCGACATGGAACGCAGTTCTAACGTGACATCCCATTCGGGTATCTCGTATAGCTCTGCGCTCACATCGTGGGCGGCTCTTATTTGTTCTGCAAGTCTGGACACTGTAGGTCACTCCTTGTTTGTTGGGATTTAGTAGGTGGTGCGAGTAACTGCGCCAGTAACCTGAAGGTCAGCCGAGTAAGTCACTACGTCACCGACAGGCGATGAGATCGAATAGTTCGTCATGATCGCTTCGCCTGTGTATTTCACGTTGCCGCCGGTTGATCCAGCAGGTCCGTAAATGAATGAACGTGAGGCTGGCTCTGTGCCGCCTTTCATGTAACCGTCAACAGTTGCGTCCCAGAGGCCACTGATAGACATTGTGGCGCTTTCAAGACCAACGATGAATGAACGGCTGCTTGAACCGAAAGCGGTTGTGTCAGCGGTTTCTGTGACTTCTGGGAAGTCAACAGAGTTCAGGGTGTCGGAAATGTTGCGGCTTGTTCCTGATGTGTCATCAAGAGCAAAGTCAACACTTTTACCGTGTACGAATGTAGGCATTTATGGTCCTCCTCAGAACCTAGCGAACGACAACATGTATGTAATCGCCCCGGATGAGCCTGCGGTGCTTGCCGTGGCACGCAGGTAACGATTAACGGTGCCGGACACCGCTTTTAACTCAGAGGTTTTGGTCGAAGCCGCAACCGTAGAGAACGTGATGAGGTCAGCAAACGTGGTGTTATCCGCCGAATGCTGAACCTTGATTGTTGTGACGCCGCCACCAACTGAGTTGGTTGGAACGTGAAGGATAGCGAAGCCGCCATTAGCGCTTGACGCTGCGTTGTCAACTGACGAAAGATTGCCGAGCGCACCGAACGCTATTGAAGCGCCGGTCGTTAGTTGCACACCGCTTTGACCTGAATACGTCAAGTTCGTTGTGCCATCAGTAGTGGCTTGGAAATCTGCGCTAACAGAAACGACGTCAGATACAGGTGAAGAAATGCTGTAAGTCAGTTCGTCTGATTGCATCAGGATTGCTTTGTTGCCAATCGTTCCAGCCTGAATCGCCACAGTGGAAAGTGGACTGGTGGCGTTAGCTAGTAGGGCGTTGAGTTCTTCGTCTGACCCGTCAGTGTCAGCGGACCACAAGCCACTAAGGCCCATAGTCGCAGTCTGTAAACCGGGAAGGAAAGATCTTGATGACGCACCGAACGCAGTGATGTCGGCTGTCTCAACTGAGAACGTGCTATCCGCAGCGTTGAAATAATCGCTGAGATCAAATTCGTCAAGATAGGTTTTGGTTCCTTTGCCGTGAATGAACGTAGGCATTATTCGTCCTCATCTTTTTCAGGGGCAGGTTTACCGCCGACTGCTTCAAGGATTCCAATATCAACCATCCAGTCAGCTTTCTTTGCTGGCATCTCGACAGTTGCACCGGGTTCGTAGCGCTTGCCTGAGAATTCAATTCCAGACTCGCCGTCATCGCCGCCGGTCACTTTATATTTAGGCATCGCGCCTCCTGTTTGGGAATGGCGCGGCCAAAGAGACCGGCCACGTAGGGCACTGGACACAAAGGTCACTGGTCCTGAGTGTAGTCGGTGAGTTAAAGAGGCTGAATGTAGGGCTAGGAAAGAATTTGAATAAACCATGCGATTCCTGTTGCTAGTGGTACCCCTTCGTGTAAGGTGGTGGGTAACAGCAACAGAGCCGCAGGAGGCTTGAAATGAACATCCAATTAAACCTAGACACCCGAAACGACAACGGTGCTGATGGAGGCTCTTTCTCCAACCAGTTAGACGTTGTGTTCGGTGTAACCGCAAACGATGACTGGAGGCCAGACTCGTCAATGAGCGATGTGAAGCACATCCTTCAGTCACTCCTTCGTCCGTTGATCGATGGCACTCGCCACGATGAAAGCTCTGGCTACGGCCACATGCTTAAAGACCTAAAACAAGCTCACGACTACGATGCACTATCCAATCTTGTCGACTCGCTTGCTGACACCGATGCGTGCTTCAACGAATTGAGTGCTATCGGCTACCAGATAGAAACCATCGGCAAGGCCATGCAGCAAATCAGCAGCAGTGTTTCTGAATCTCGCCGAAGGGCTGAAGCAGACGCTGCAAGACAAGCTGCTATTGAGGCAGAAGAAATAGCAGCGGCAGAACGTCGAGCCGAGTTTGTGGCTGCAAGCGTAAAGCGTGGCGTAGCCAAGACTCGCACCTCTACCGCCGGCAAAAACAAAGACGAGGGCTTGGTTGTGGGGTCAGGCGACATGCTTCGTGTCGCACGTCCTTATAGGTCAACACGCTTCAGCATCATGGCCAAGAACACTGTAGGAGAAAGCAAGAATCCTTTTCCTTGGTTGAAGCTGCGCTGGGTTGGCGGCAAGTACGACCACGTTCAGCTTGTGATTGATCCTGAGGTGGTTTACGAAGTCGACAACAACGAACGTGAGAATCGCGTTCTTAACGAGGAGCGGTCGATGAAGAATCTGCTTCCTTTCGTTTCCAAGTGGGGTCAGTCTGAAGTCGGCAACAAATACGGCGACGACGATTTCCTTCGTGTGCTCAATCAGGTGAACTGGACAGAGGGTGGCGAGGCTCAGAAACTTCTCGCCTACTACGAAGATCTATTCCCTGTCGCCCAGTGGACTAGAAGCACCACTCGGTCAGAGGTTGTCGCCAGTTGCGCCGACTCTCCTTACTGGACCAAGAATGAGGAGACCGGCTGCTACGAGTCGACCTTTGAACTCGAAACCAAAACCGTGACCCCTGCTCAAAGCAAAACCACCAAGTGGCCAGTCGGCTCGGTGTACGTCGGAAACTTCCGCAGCGATGTCAACCACTTCCCTTTGGTGTTCGCTACCCCAACCGAAGCAGTGAACGAGGAGGGTCGCCAAGCCAGCTAACAATCACAACCTAGACAAGTGCAGCGGATGGAAGGTCAGCTTCCATCCGTTGTGCTTTTCCTCCGATTGAGTAGCCACGAAGTTCACCGGCCTTCACCATCTCCCAAGCCCACGACTCCCAGACGACTCCCATGAACGGAGTGTTCTCTGGGAACGCATACTTGGTTATGCCTTCACCGGGAACGGCGAGAGCAGTTTCGATTGGCATCGGCCATGTCAACAGTTCAACCATTTCGCCGGCAGGTTGATCAGAGTGCTGGAGATAGATGGTTCGGTCGCCTGCGCGCATCCAATCCCACAACGCTTTTTGAAGCGTGTCTTGATCTGTGAACTCTCCGTGGGCATCTTCGATACCGGGAACGTAGACCGGTGCAAGAGTGAAGCGTTGCTCATCAGCTTTGGCGACAGGTACTGAGCCGCTCATGGCTTTCACCATTTTGAGGGCTGCTGCTCGTGCGTCCAGTTCTTCTTCGATGATGTCATGACAGGTCACCATGCCTTCAGTGACAATGTCTTGCCGGTGAAGGTTGGTGTGCCAGTCCCCGAGTTCTTTATCAGTTGCGTATGTCACTCGCCTATCTGCGAACGACTCTATTTGGGCGAGGCGCGCGTCGGCTTGTGCTTCTGTCGCATAGCACCCGAATGATCTACCTGACTCCGAGTAGACACAGTATTGGCCGTCTTGTTGTCGAACCACTTTGCGAGTCGATACTCGGTAGAGCATCTGCTCTCGCTCATCTTCACTCATGTCCACATCAACAACGATGTGTGTTTCGTCAGCGTGCTCCAGCATGATGGCTTCTTTCATGTGGATCACTTCCATGAGTGGTCCAAGTATCGGAGCGCATTCTGGGTGATCCAACATCAGCCGGTATGCCATGAGGAGATGCGTCATAGCATCTTCTCCACCTGCGGTGTTGCCGTAGTCTTTTTGTTCGTCGTAATAGCCGTATGCTTTGAGCACTTCAGGTTCCTCATCTGTTGTTGCATCAGGATGTGTCCGCCGCCACGCAGCGAGCACCTTTCGTTTCACTCCACTCACCGCTTCTTCTGGTAGCTGCACTCGATTGCCACGAAAACCTCCGGGACCGAGAGCCGCAAGAGCGCGCCCAACTTGGGCTGCTGTTTCTTTTTCATCGAGACTGTCCCACAACCTCAGCTTCCAAGTTGATGGCTTCTCTGGGTCTGGAACGTACGCAAACGCTTCGGCAGGGAAGTCCTCGCCATCTTCACGTTTGGTTTCTTGCTTCTGGAAAAACGTAGCGAGAGCTTTTCGTGTCGACATTGGATGGTCCTGTGGTAAGAGGTCTGTATCAAACTTACCTCCTGAGAAGCTCCCAGTACGAACAGCACGCAAGAATGCGTTGACTCGGGCGTATGCCCATTGGTCTGCGGAGTTCACTCCGGGTCTTACCGATCCGGGGTTATTTGTGTATGCGCCCACCCCACGACGGAAGACAGCTTCCAGCATGCGTAGGTTGACTCGTTTTGATTTTGTGTCTCCGTACTTGTCGTTGTGTTCTTCGACTTTCCGTTTGAGTCCTTCTGTGACTGAGGCGCTGAGTTGTTTTTCTAGTTGGTCACGTTTTCGTTCTGCCCACTCCATAGCTCTCATGCGGTTGCTCGTCGTAATGTCTCCTCCCCACGCAAGCCATGCCCATTGGCCAGCAGTCATTGGTCCATCGCCGGCAAGATAGGCGGCTGCTCTGGGTGATTGAAGATCTGATTTGTGTCGTGCAAACCATGCAGCCATTCTCATGATCTTGTTTTCGCTTGCTTCGCCTTGTGCGAGGAGGCGCGTTTCTCGAAGGGTCTTGTCTGTGACACCGCCGCCTTTGCGGTCGATGTTGTCGAGTGCTCGTTGTGCGTTGTCAGCTATGTACTCAGGAACAGCGACCATTCACTGATTCTAGCTCACGAAAGAAATTGGATGAAATATGTCGTATTGGGGACATAGTGGTACCCCTATCTGGTACGATGTTTTCAACAGCACACACCGATTCACAGGAGAATCACAATGACAAACGGAACCACCAACTACAAACAAGCCAACCAAATCGCAACACCAGTAACATCCGCAATGCTCGCAGCCGCAATCATCAAAAACGACGCCGCTGGAGCCACCGGAAAGGTCACAGTGTTCCAAGGCCGGAACCGTCAAGCCTGCAAGAACGCAGTCGTCACCAGCATCTTCTCAATGACTAACTGCAATCCTTGGGTTGGAGTCAGCTTCGACTCAATCAACCGCAACGGCAATGTCGTTGACAAAGGCGCATACGGCGGCGACAACCCAATCTTCGTGCTTCACAACACCGGTCACGTTCTTCGTCTAGTACAGGACGCCGAAAGAAAAACAGTTGAAGAAGCAATCGACTACTACGCCGAAGAAGGAGTTGAGGCTCACAAAGGATACAGCACCGATCTGTTCGTCACCGTTAAAGGGCTTCACCGCTCAGTTGCTAGAGCAGCCTGATCTACATCAAAGAAACAACCAAACGGGCCGCTCCTCCGGGGGCGGCTCTTTCTTTTTTATGGCTGCGGTATTTCGTCGCCTTTGTGAGCGTGCCAGTCAGCGTGGCGTGCCATCCACACTCCATGAGCGTCGGTGCGGTCATCGAGTCGCTGAGTTCTTTCATCAATAGATCTGAGCAGCACAGTATTCTCAGCGTGAGACTGATTGTTTTCGCGTCGCATTGTTGAAGCGATCACCGCAAAAGTACCTGTAACCAAAGCAGCGGCAACAGCGCCGACCGCAGCAATCACGTCTGCCATCAGTCGCTCCCGGATTCGTTGATTTGTTTACATCGTGGACATTGAATGCGCCAAGGTGCGGTGACCATCAGCGCCAGTTTCTTTACGCAGTTAGCGCAGCGCACCTCAACTCTAGTTTCTCGCTGGTGTTCCGGCGTACGACGAACCTCGCCATACGCATCCGCTACGTCAGGACTCTCTGGGTTTGGTAGTTGCATGCAAACACAACTCTTTCTTGGCCATCTCGTTCAAGGTAGAACGGTGATTGAATTCCAGCAGCACGCAAATAGCGCACTCCTGATAATGCTTCGTTGTCGATCAACGTCACCTTCTTAAAGCAATCCTCAGCGAGCGACGAGGCGCTAGCGTAATCAGCGGCTCGCACCAGAATCTGGCATCTCGGCTGAGTGTAAGCAGGTAGCGATGAACCACCCATTGTTTCTTCTGGGATTAATCCACCAGTCTCGAACAGTGCAACGCAGGTATCAGGTGTATCTGGAAGCCGCCCAAGAAACAGGTTCGTTCCAAGCGTGAGTGTGGTGTCAGTCACGGTCGCTGCTAGGTATGTGCCGATTTCAGGTAGGAACGCCATTGATCACCTCAGGTATCTACTTGCTAATTTGAGTCGTGCTGAGAACCGAGTTGGCCATGCACCTACTTCTTCTAGGAACGGTTCTTCCAAATACTTTGCTTGCCCACCTTTAGGGTGATCGTAATCAAGCCGTTCGTGTTGCACTAAAGCGTATGGCGCTGATGGCCCTCCATAAGTGATGCGTGCTGTCGGATTTGTGCCTAAGGATTTCGGTGGCGTAATCGATTGTGAAGCTCGCAGGATGCCTTCATCAACAGGGACAAGAGTGTCTGCCTTATTTGCCACGTCTACTGCTGAAGCGAACAAGGCTGCTGAAAGGGAAAGGCGCGCGTCAATTCCTATCTGCTTAAACACGTTGTCTAAGTTGTCGAAATCTTTCCCAGCCACTTATCAGCCTCGCTTAGATTTCGAACCAACATAAATGACCTGAGCTACTTGCCCGAGCGGATCACGTTTCGTATTGACTCGCACAATCGGCCTAGTCTCCGAAATGGGTGCAGGTAACGTTATTTGGCTATCAACATCTGTCGCAATCGTGGCGTTCGGGATGTAACAAATAAAGTCAACATCAACCAGATTATCTTCAACCGTTCGTCGTGCTTCTTCGACCCTGATGATGTAAGCGTCGTATGTTGTTGCACCACCGGTAAACGTTCGTTCACCATAACTGTTGACTGTTGAGGCGGTACGAATCTGCACTGTATCCGGCGTCATGTTGACTTTGAGGTCAGTCATGAACTGTTGGGATTGTAAAGCCATCAATCCGCTCCAGAATAATTACTCACCACGTTTTCAGCACCGCCACGCTTGTTCGTCCATTGGCCTCGTGAGAAAAACTCTGGAACGATGTCTGGGTTCTCGTGGTCAATGTCTTTGTCAGATATTTTGATGCCGCCAGCGTACGGAGTTGGCGTGTTGCCTTCCCTCAGTGCTTGTTGCTTCAAAAGCGCTGCCTGTTCCCGAGCGTTGGTCGCCTTCTGGAACATATCGACCTTCAGGTCGCCCACGCTTTGATCTGCGAGCCTGCTGAACTTTGAGGCGATAGCTATCATCACCCGATATGCGACTTCGTAGAGAGCCGTTGTGGCCGTGTCAGAACCAGTAACCTGATTATTGGTCCACGCTATTTCCTCATCATTAATGAGTTGATCGTTCGTGTCGGTGTCACCAGTCAAAAACCGGATCGCAGCTAAAGCGCTAGCCGCTGGGTCGCCGCCATAAGTCCAAGTCATCAGCCGTGGAACACTGAACCGACATGAGTGCCAGCCCCCGATAATGTGACCCGAATCCCAGTGCCAACTTTGATCCCTCCGGCATAGCGAAGATTGACTGATTCGTTAGCGGCAAGAGTGACCTGAGCAATCAGCGTTCCCGAATCAGCCACGTTGTCATAAATCTTGATGACCTTGGCACCGGTAGAAGTGAAACATCCACCGAAAAAGATGCCGTCACCAGTAAGCACTGTCACCGACGTGTCAGCTACTGCTGAAGCGGTGGCGGCATATGGGGGTGGGATAAGAGCCATGATTATTCCTTAATCGTTCCAGTGGGCAAGAATTGTGCCCGTTTGATTTCCAGCGCCGCTTTCCAGTACTTCGACATATAAGCCATCGGGACAGGCCACGCCACCATCATAGTTAATGTTGTCAGAGGCATCTTCCGCTATGGCTTGCTGATAGATCAGCGTTCCAGTGTTATCGACGCCGTTAAACGCTTTCACCACTACTGATCCAGTACCACCAAGAGTGCTCGTATTGAGCACTCCTTCTGTGGCGCTATCCAACGTGAAGCCGCCAGTTCCACAAGTGAAACAGCCGCCCATGAAGATCGCGTTCTTTCGAGTTACCACCACGTCATTAACAAAATGTCGCTGAGTCGCTGGATAAGGCGGTACAACTCTGGCCATATGCAATCCTTACAAATAGAAAGAGGGCCGGGTCGGTAGTGCCGACCCGACCCTCATTGTGTGTGATGCGTAAAGGTGGGTTTACGCTGCTACACAGTTGCTCAGGAAGTACCCAAGCGCAGATGAAACAATCTTGGTATCCCAAGCTGATTCAATTTCGATGCGGTCAGCTTTTTCTGCTTCCATACGGAAACGGCTGATCGCTGATGATGTTCCCATGCCGGAGCTAACACCGTTCCAGACCATCGTGTATCCCGCGGAGGGGACCATGAGGCCGGGATTCGCTGGCGTGTAGCAGACAAGGGCATCTCTATCACCGATTTGGCTGTATGAAGCAGTAGCTCCATTAGCTGCGGTGTTGTAGGTGCCAGCCATGATCAACACACGATCCACATTGAACAAGCGTGCGAGGAGATCCTCGGTTACTGATTCTTGTGAGGTGTATTTGATGCGGTCCACAATGTCGGCGTTGTCCATTAGGGCGCTGAACACTTTGTAACTCATGATGACCGTATTTGGCACGTAGCCAGTGTTGGTCAACACAGTGTTCTTTGCTGTCTCAACGTCCGCTATCGGGGTTGAGGAAGCAGCGCTCCAAAGGGTGCCGGGTGTTACATCGCTGCCCCATACGCCAGTCGTGAAAGCTGAAGCAGCCCACTCGACTTCTTGGCGAATCAGCATTTGCTGAGTAAGGAAACGAGTCGCATCCATGTCCATGTCAAGCGGCGCGTCTGCGTTCGCTCGGGTTTGGTCACCGATGTCCTTGTGCAGAGCGTAAACCTCAGCCGAGTAGGAAGCGGTGCTCAATGAGTAACCGGTTCCTGCTGATTGAGTTCCGTCTGAACGAAGTTGAACCTGATCCCTAAAGAAATCGGCTTGATCGTAAACAAAGTATTTGTCGCTTTGCTTCGATACCGACACCTGTGGGAAGGCTCGGGATGCCACGAAAGCGTATGCTTCCTGCATGTAGGCGACACTCATGTTGGTGAGTATCGCGTCTACATGGACATCTGTTGAAGTTGGGTTAGGCATTATTCAATCCTTCCTAAGCTGCTCGGCCTGCGCCAGCGCAGTTGATGAGTGCTGTGAAGGTTTCGCCTGCTGACGCTGCACCAATAGCGGTACCAACCAAGTAAACGGTGGTATCCGTACCGGCAACAATCGAGTCGGCTTGACCATCGGCTGAAGTGCCGAGAGACGCGCCTGCTGCGATTGTTCCATCGGCGCTCATTTCAGAAATACCAAACGGGCGAACAGTTGCAGCTTGTCCGGCAGTTGGGTTGTTCTGAAGAACACCAATGGGCTTGTCGGTGATAGCAGCGCAAGCCGTGACCTGAGTCGCGGAGTGCAGCTTCACAAAGTAGTACTGCTTTGCTGACAAGTCGTCGTAGGCAGTAAGCGTGCCGAAGTCGTTAGCACTAGTGAAATCGTATGCTGACATTTCAGCCTCGCTTTTCGTTCATGTAGTCGTTGTATAAAGAGGGGTTGCGTTCAGCTACGACAGTGATGCCCTTCGCAAGCGAAGTGACTTCACCCGAATCAACGAGCGTTTGTGCTGCTTTAGTGATTCTGCCGTAAGCGTCCATTGCTCCATCTTCATCACCCTCGGCTCCAAGCTCGGTGAACACACCGGCCTCGGAAAGAGCAACGCTTGATGCGCTCAGGATTGCTTCGATATCTTTAGCAACCTCTTGGTCGGCGGCGCGAAGGCGTACAAGGACCTTGGCGAAATCAACTGGATTTAAGCCCGGAAGAATTGCCCACTGGTGAGAAGCGGTAGCCGCTTTTTCCAGTTCCCGTTCCTCAATGAGTTCACGGTGGGCTTCTTTAGCCAAATCAAGTTCTTTCCGCAGGTCTGTAAGTTCCTTCTGCACCTCTGTTTGATCGGGGCCGTCAACTGATGCGGCTACTGGAGTTGCTTCTGTCACCATTTCTGGGGCAGCTTCAACTTCAGTCGCTTCTTCAATCACGTCCTCGACTTCTGGAGTGGCATTGAGTTCCACAGTGTTCTCCTGTGAGTCGGGATTAATTACCTGATCAAGAGTTCCGTCCAAGTCGGCCTCTGATTTCATAACCAGCCAGCCTTCGTGCAGGTGCGCGGGATGATCCACGCCTGACGTTTCTTTGATGGTTAGTTCTGTCAGCTTGGTCGACTTGGCCATTGTGCCTCCTGTCAGATAGAGAGAATGGTAGCCGCGTTCATACGGCTACCCAATGTAGGTTTCAAATTCGCTTGTTTTTGGGGTCAAAAGAATTTTGGTTGATTGGGAAGAAATACCCTGTTTTGGTTTGCAAGGGGTACCCCTGTTATGTAAAGTATGGACATGGCAGCAGCACCCCTCACCAGCATCAAGGCCCAGATCGCAGTTGCCGATTCCATCCTCTGGGTCATCCGAGTTATAGGAGAACTGGTATGAAACTCACAAACAAGCAAAAAGAAGCACTGGCCTTTGAAGTCATGGGAGCCGTAGCAAACATGCTTCTCAGCAACCACGAGACCAAGACGTGGGATGTTGAGCTAGAAGAACTTGCTTCCACCGATGAAGGCAGGCAAGCCATCGAGATGCAAGCAGCCACATGGATGACAAAACTCCCCGGCAACATCTGGCACTTAGATCTTCCTAAGCCTTGGGAACAGGACGCATAATGGCTCGGGCAGTTTGGGTAGACAGCGAAGGCAACCGGTACCACCGGCACTTCTCAGAATCGGTAGCGATCAACAAAGCCAGCGGCACAAAGATTCTCGTCACAGAAAACGAAGATCCTGATTCTTACGCTTTCGGTAAGCGACTGAAGTGGGCGACCATGTGCCTAGACCACGCAAGGGTCTGCCACCACGAAACGCTGGAGCAGGCTCGTAGACACGCAGCGCAACCTGACTGGTGCGGTCCTTGCCAGCACATCATGTGGCATGACACTGACGAATGCTTGCATGAATACCACACTGAATGCGCTTACGACCACTGTGACCTCACTACGACTCGCACCGATGTGAACGATGACGTGGAGATAGGCATTCGCTACCGATACGAGTTGTTGGAGGTTGTCTGAATTAAATCAGCGGAAACGGCGGTGCTTGTAACCCCAGCCCACTTCGCGAAGTCAACGAACCAGTCGGCATCGGTGTCCCATACATATTCGGGGCAGGCAACATCCGCACCACGCAACGACAATTCGGATGCGCCGGTGGCGATGGTCCCGTCCATCCATTGCCGGCAAGAAACATGCCGCCTCGCACCGGCTGCGTCTGTCCATTCAACGGAACACAGATCTCACAAACATCGAACCTCGAAGTCGACCACTGTTTGCGTGCCGTAGCTGGATTCACCAATCCTTGATTCGCCGCTTGCTCCATCGCGTCAAGGCGACCAAAGTTTGAAGCACGCATGATCTCGGTACGGGCAATCGTTCGCGCCCGTGATCTTCTCAGTCGTGCCCCATAGGTAGCCACCCGTTTTTTCAACGTATCGAACGTGATGTTCGGGTTAGATTCAACCAGTTTCTCTGCCCGATGATAAACAGCTACGGCGTATCGCTCTGTCAAACCATTTGTCGCTTTACCAAACGCATCGAACAGCACTCGGTTCGGTGCCACGTTCGGTGCGATGCTGTCTTGCAGCAAATTGATCAATGGTTTCGTGACCTGCCCACGCGTCAGTCCATCAGTGAACGACGACAAAATAACTTGTTGCACACCAATCTGGGTTGAGGTAGTCAAGTCTCGAATCATTTTCATTGAGTTCTGTGCTGCGTACTGTGTCGCCGTTATTGAAGCCTCATTGAAAGCGTAACTCTGATAAACGGTTCGGGTAGTTCCATCGAGTTCTTCAACCGGAAAGCCAATCTTCACTTCTTTCGTGAGGCCTTCCCACTCGGCTTTCACGTCACGACCAATCTCGTTGAACATTGAGTTCCCTGATTGGTTGATCTGATTCTGCAAAATGGTTTGCAGCGGCTGCTCGTACTCAGCGAAGTGAACACTCAACGCTAGACCAGAAGTACCGCCACCCGGTTCAGTCCACATTTGTTCGATGGCTTCTTCTGGGACGGTTGCCCATGCCTCATCCATAAGATCCACGACTTGTTTCTCGTATTTGTTCAGGCGTGGTTTACCAGCAGGTCGATAACCGGGCTGCGTTTTTGTTCGCTGCCTAGGAGGGTTGATCGGTATTCGTTTAGCTTTTTCGATACCTGATGTCACCCTCACCGCTGAACGAGAGGACTTCGCACAGCAGCTACAGCCAGTGTGGTGTCTCACACTTCTTCAGCCATCGGCCTCGGCAGTCCGGCAGTTTCTCGCAGGTAGCTTTCGAGATCCTCATCGGGGAACAGTGGCGCTCCGGCTCCAGCAAGCTGTTGAATGAATGTGCCGAGTTCACCAAGGTCTACGTTGCGTGGCGGCGAGTAATTCAGTCTTGGCATTTTGGTTGTGTCGAATCCGTTGATACGCATCAACCTCGGAATGCCGTGAGCGTTGAATACTTCAGCGATGGCCCCGAGCCATGCATTCAGTGAATCAACGAACAACTGGATCTTCGATATTGATAGCGCTTGTGTGCCAGTGGCCTGATGTCCGAGAAGAATGAAGTCAGCGAGAGTGGACATGGCGATGCGTTGGTCGTATCGCTGGATGATTGCGTTCGTGTCGAACTGGCGGCGACCACCCGTGGATAGCAGTTTCAGGTCGTAAGCCAGATTGCCGGTGTCGGGATCGTACGCTAGGGGAAAGACAATGCCTTCCTGTTCATCACGTTTGATGTTGCGTACCAGTTCTTTGATGGCGTTGAGTGCTGATGATTCAGCTTGTGTTGCGTTGTCGCTGAGTAGTTGTGGCGGCACCATCGCTACCGGTAGACCAGCTAGGTCGCGTTCTATACCGATTGCTTCTATCTCTTGGATCTTTGTTTTGTAGTACCAAGGCAAGAAGGCGTTTCGTAGAACGGATCGGCCACGTGGGTTGTTGTATTTCGTGCTTGTCCTAAACAGCAGAAGCTTTTCGATTGGGATGTGTACGTTGTTGCGTCCAAAGGTTTCGCCTAAGAACTGTTCTTGCACCACACCGTTGATTCCACCATTGGCATCTATGTCCCACTCGTAGATTGTGGACTGGCCACGGATCGGCAGTTTCTTCCAACCAATCAAGCCATCGTTGTACTTGGACATGTCGTCGCCGTTTTCACCTTGACGTCGCTTGTAAACGATTTCGTGTACTGAGAAGCCGTATGTCAAGAACGAGAGGATTGAAGAGATGATGTCATCCCAAGACTGGCTCATGTCTTGCATGCACTCTGCAACGAATTCTGCGTAGCGCATCGCTTGTTCGTCATCCACGTCGGAAGCGTCAACAGACCAATCTACTGTTCGCATCAGCATTTCGACTGCGTGGAGGATCGCTCCAACTACTGGATCGTTGTCTGCCATCTCCCGATAGTTCGCTACGCCCGATCTGCCTTGGAGTTGACGCAGGAAGTCCTCTTGGATCTTGCCTCCGTATTGAACGAGGCCTGATGTGCCGACTTCCATGAAGTCTGTAGAGGTTGGTCTGGCTTTACCTATCGTTCGTGAGTATCCGTCGTCAGCCATGCTGCCTCCATTACAGAATGATTACGAGGTTACTCTCTTGGGCTTTGCTGGAGATGTACCTTCACGCTTTCGTAAAGAATCTCCCCTTTTGCGTTGCTATGGGTACCCCTAGCTGCTATAGTTTCTTTAACAGCAACCACCGATTACCGGAGGAGCCAACAATGAAAATCGAAACCAGCGCCCTAGAAATCAACAAGCACGACGCCATCTGGCACACCAACGAGCACACAGGCGAAAGCAACATCTACTACGTCACCTCGATCTACTCAGGACGTGACCCAGAATTGCAAACACTGGTTATTGAAAACCTCACCTCAGGTGATCGCTTTGAGCTAGAAATTGAAGATCACCCAGTCGTGAAGAAGGTGGTTCATTGGACATAGGAGAAACAGAAACCCCAACGATTAAGCCGCTCCGAAGGGCGGCTCTTTCGCGTTTTGGGTGACAGTCTCTCTTGTTAAGAAGGTGGGCTATTTGTCATCGCAGGAAAAGAATCTGAAAGAACCTTTGATTGTTGTTGATAGTGGTACCCCTGCCTGCTATAGTTTCAGTAACAGCAACCACCGCCTAGGAGGCGAAAATGAACAAAGCAACTCCCCACTACGATCCACAGGACGAGCGCTACGAAGAAGAAGCAGCCTACGTCGCACAGGTCGCTCGCCGCCAAGCCGCACAGGCTCGCTTCATCGAAGCTCGCACCGGACGCAAGGCCTAGGTGACCACAATGAATATGCCAGCCAACACATCCACCAACCCCACGTTCATCGTTCGGCTCACTCACACCGATGAGGAGCATGCCATCGCAGCAGTCGCCAAGATGATCGTCGAACAACAAGACCCCACCATCAACCAAACCGGATTCGACAAGGCTTGTTTCTCACCTCCCACCTCGCGTCAGCTTTGGGAAGCGCAGCAGTTCAAAGGCGTAGTCGTCACTGGGAATGCCAAGGGGTACCGCACTCCAGCGAATCTGTACACCTTCGATGTTGAGGTTGAGCATGACCCCAAGGTCGACAGCGACTTCGTTCGCACTCGGTTCGCCACTCGCAGCTACATGGCTCACGATGTAACTCCTCATCGCTGGAGCATGGAAGGAGGCTGCTGATCCTCAACTCCATCACACAGATTGGCCGCCTTTCGGGGCGGCTTTTCTGCTTTTTGGTGCGGCATCCTGAAGGGGTATCCCTATGGTATGTTTGAGTGAACGTGTAAGCATCTGGAGGATGATGTGGATCTGAGTCGAGTTGACCACTTATTTATGAAATCAACAGAGCAAACAATTCATGCGGCACGAGTCGCTGCTCGCAAGAAGTATCGAGACCGTCTCGTTCCAGAACATGTGACTGAGAACTACATGTTGCTTTCGCGGAAGTCATTGGCCGTGTTGAGCGATGTGGCGCAAGCCATAAACGAAATGCAACGAAAGTCAATCGGATGAGTGATTACGATTTACCCGGCATGGGAGATTTCCTGCCACCTGAACCCGTGGCCCAAGAACCTTGCGCGCATTGCGACGAGGAACGCGACTTGCCGCGTGGCGTTGACATATCCATCGGCGGTGCACTTGTCTGCTATCTCTGTTTCCGAGACTACTTCGATGATCATGAGAGTCCATCTGGCAGGGACTACATGACCGACGAAATCATGGAAGAGGTTATGGCTAATCAGCCAGCCAATGAGGATGCGAAGGTTTACCGTTTTCCGCCGTCGTAGACTTCGGCATGCCCAACATCAACGAGCACGTCGTTGAGGCAGCCTTCTCCGTCACCGATGACTCGTCCTAGCACCCGACCGAACTTGCCTCGCTTATCGAGGCTGGTCTGGATCTTGATTGCTTCTTGTGCGGCGCACCAATCGACAACGTAATCTTTGGCAGCGAGGCCACGCGCCTTCTCGGCTTTATCGCGTGTCCTACTTTCAGGTGTGTTTATACCGAGCAGCCTTATTCGGGCTTGATACTGAATTGAGAACCCAAGGTCAAGTGTGACATCGACTGTGTCGCCATCGACCACTCGATCTACGTTTGCTGAGTATTCATACATCAGGAACCATCACTTTCTACTGTCTCGTCGCTGATCGTTAAGCGATACCAACCAGAGTTGGTGGCGTCGAAAACACTTCCTTCAACAGCGTAGTCACCCGGTTCCATCAGTCGGTCTATTTCACTGTCCCATGCGTTAGTTACATTTTGGATGACTGGGCGTGGCTCGCTGTAACCAACAATCGTGTCGTTCGGGAACTCTGCTTCATCTTCAGCATCGGCAGGTGGGTTGTTGCATGTCCACGAGTCACCGCCAACCGAACAGTCTCGGCCTCCGTCGTCATCCAATTCGATAAACGTTCCTCGGGTGTATTCGTCGGCGTCGCCAGTGTGATCTCCAACGTCTGGGTCATCGTCCTCATACAAATAGATGTATGGGTCGCCGTGTTGATTATTCTGATTGAACTGGTTGTACCGCAGATTTGATTCGGCTTCGATCACGATGCGCCGGCGTTCCCCAACAACATCTGGGTCATCAGGGACCGTGAATTGAACTATTTCTCGTTCGCTGAGGTTGTTCGGATAGCCCGTATTCCAGTTGCCAACAATGCACCAGTCCCCGAAACCAGTCCAACCGCCTTGCGAACAGTTCGCAGGAATCGAGGTAACCACTTCCGTTGTTGTGGAACTGAGGACGGTTGGATCAGCGACGCTGGTTGTTGATTCCGTTTCGCCGTAAGTGGTTGCGTCATCGCATCCACCATTTCCGAGTCCGTCGTCATAACAAGACCAATGATAGGTCCGTAGGCGCGTACTAGAAATAGTGCTGACGGTTTCTGTTTCTGTGACTGTCGTAGCGGTCGTCACTTGCTGATACCAGTAACCGTCGTTCGAGTTGAAACCGAGCGTTGACGTGACGTTCGTTGTAGTTGCCGTATCTGTTGCCGTACTTGTTTGATTCGGCAGTGTTTCCAGATACTGATCTGAGCCACCGCTCCAAGAAGGTTGAGGTGGAGGTGGCGGCGGATCTTCGATTACTGGGACGTCAGGTGTGTCATCTCCGGGTTCTCCTCCAGATAGGTCGTCATCGGAACCCACTTCGATGGGTGGTTCCGGCGGCTCTGGGCCTTCTCCCACCTGCGTATCTGTATCCGGTTGATCGTCATCATCTTGATCTTGGTCATCAGTGTCATCGTCGTCAGTTCCGTCGTCATGGGTTTCGTCTGGAAGATCGTCGGGATCAGGTGCATCATCGGGCCAATCGTCGTCGTCATCAGTGTCCCATTCCGGCAAAGTGATGTCAGGGATATCTAGCCAGATTCCGTCATCAATATCGTCGTCGCCTCCCCAGATGTCATCGTCATCCCACCAGATTTCACCTTCGTCATCGGGTATCAACCAATCTGGCATCGTGATGTCTGGTAGCGGATCTAGGATGTCGTTATGCGTAATCCCATCCGTCGGTTCATCCTCTGGTGGGGCGAACCCGTTTTCGATTGGATCGGGCAGATCTTCTACGGGAGCAAGCCGAAGAATTAGTTCTTCGCCTGTTTCGACTATCTCGATTTCGACTTCCCAACCGTCGTCGCTCCATTCACCTTCGATGCGGTCTGGTAGTTCCTGAATCAGTTCTTCGGTACGTTCAATCAGTTCTTCCATTTCCTCGATAAACGATTCATCAAGGATTTCGGCGAGGAAGCTGTCGTCGCCTTCTTCTTCTACCCATTCCACGAAGTCATCTGATTCGACCCACACCCAGTCGTCATCTTCTTCGTGCCAGTCTTCTTCCCAAACTTCTTCGTCCCAAAAGTCGTCATCGAGATCAAGGATGAAGGGTTCACCTTCGTTTTCGTCTGGTGCTACGAACCAGTCGTCTTGTTCTTCTGGATCGGCTTCTAGTCGTTCTTCCACCAACTCTCGTAGCTCAGCCACAATCGTTGCAGGGCGTGCTTCAATTTCTTCGACAACCAGTTCAACTTCACCCTCCTCATCGATTTGGATAACGATTTCTTCAGGTGCTTCGCTTTCTTCGGATTGCGTGATTTCGATCTCTGCTACCTGTTCGCCGTCGTCTGTAGCGATTGAGAGCACGATCTGAGGCGCTGTAACAGGTTCGGAGGGTTCGGGTGTATTGTCACCCACTTCACTATCTGTGTCGCTCTCAGGCGGTCCTGTGAGATCTGGCGGTGGAGGTGGTGCCGTGAATTGAAACGCAAGTTCTTGGTTATCTTCAATCGTGACGCTCACTGCAACGTTTTGGTCAGCGATATCGATGGCTGCTTCGTCTAGATCGTTGATTTCGTAGCCGGCGTCCTGTGTGACAGCGAGAACCGGTTCGTCATCGGCTTCGTCGGTCACGTCAGCTATCGATGTTTCAACTCTGGCTGCTGCTCCGTCTTGCGCCACGAAGATTGATACGGCTCCTGTTTCTTCGGCTGAGGAACCGTCCTCATTGACAGGCTCCGGTCCAACGGTTGCCACGTCGGCGGTGTAGTTCTCTACCGATGCTGGTAGCAGGATCATGACCGGGTCAGCGGTGTTTGATGTGGCAATGTACCGATAAACAGATCCGGGTATCTCGTTGACCAGTTCTCCTTCAAAGACTCCGAGGCGTCTGCCTTGGTCGTCTGTGACTTGCAGCGCTAGCTGTGTGTCGTTTGATCCGGCGGCGGTGAGCAGCGTCATCGACTTCGTGCCGTCCGGTTGCGGACAGAAAGCACAAGCGAATGGTGGCTGCCTTGACGCCATCGGCGTCAGTTCAAGTGTTCCAGTGGTACCCGTCCACGCTGATGCTTCTTCTGTGGGATTGGTTGCCGCTAACGCATATGTCCACACGTTGTCCACAACATCGATCCAGCGTGACTCGTTCGGCCAGTTAGAATCGTAGATGTAGATGCGGCTCCCACCGTCCACCGCTTCAACTGCGTAAGGAGTGACAGCGTGCCCACCTTCAGCGGAATACAAACCCAGCGTGTAGCCGGCGCTTGTCAGTGGATTAGCAAAGTCATCGGCAAGCGTGGCAACAATTTCGGATGGGCTTTGTTCACGATAAAACGCTGCGGCAGCTTGCGTCTCAGAGGCGAACTGTGTCACAAACCAGAAAGCCAACTCTGCGGCCACACGCGGGTCGCCTTGTTCAAGAGCAGCGACCAACGCTTCTTGCCCTAGCAGGCTCGTTGTCGCACCCTCCTGATATAAGCGTAGGGATAGGACAGCGAAACCTTCGCAGAGGCCACCGGCCATTGCCCGGTTTGCTTGTTCAATGAGTTGCAGGATCACTGGTTGCGGAACGCATTCTCCGCTATCGCTGACCGACGCGCAGGTTTGTGTATCTCCGTATAGCCGGCGTGCGAGGTTTACTGTTAGTGCAGCAGGCGCATTGCCTCCACCATAGTTTTGGAATCCGAATCCATCTTGGTTTGGTTCGTAGTCCAGTTTGACGACTTGGCTTACCTCTAGTCCTGATTCGACTGGCTGCGTTGTGTCTGTCGTAATTGTTTCAGCAGTTGTTTGTTGTGTCTCTGGGCGCGACGGCGTTCCACCACTGCATCCAGTTATAAGAAGAGTTGCGCCAATCAGGGCGCTCGCAAAGCGACCTAGCCGTTTTGCCTTCGTTTTTGCCACCACACTGCTCCGACGATTAACACGCCAAGGACAACGAAAACCAGTGCTGCGGTCATACTGCCGCCCGGAGCATCGCTCAGGTTAAGTGAAAAGTTTTTGGTGTCGCCGCCGAGCAGATTGTTCGATGACTCCAGTTCAGCGACGCGTTCAGTTAGTTGATTCATTTGCCAGTCTGTAGCTGCTGACTCATCAGCATTGGATTTCAGGAAACCAAAGCCTCCACCCAAGACGGCTGGCAGACCAGCTATCCATGCGATGTTGTCCATGATCGACTGCAACGTCGACTTGAACTTTGAGACCGTGGCTTCGGCCTTATCCATTACTGCTTGTGCCTTGTCGGTGACTGACGCAGTAGTTCCTTCGACTTCATCGGCGATGGCTCTTATCTTGGCAACCAATTCATCTGCGTCCGACATGGATCTCTCCTGTTTCGGACACTGAAGGTCACTGCTGCTTACCCCAGAGTAGCATCGGGGTATGACTCTGCCATGCGCGTGGTGCCTCGAATCCGAATTTCATGGTGAAGGCTGCGCTTCTTTTTATGGTTCGCTTGGATTCGATAACTCCTTGGTAGATAGCTTGGTTCGTATCTCTCCCAGCAGATCTTCAATGGTTCGTCCTAGTGCTTCGCAGTATTTGAACGGTGTTCCGTCGACCATAGAAATTTGAGCTTCTGCGGCAGCGGAGTCAGCTTGATTAGCGATTCGACTAAGAGTTTCGGCGAGTGATGACATGAGTTCCTCCTGTTGGCTCTACGCGATTCCTGATCTGCGGAGCCATTGAGTTCTTTGGTGGCATCCTAGCCGGGTCTGCCGCTTTGGCTTTGTAGGTCGCTGAATATTCAGACATTGACGAACATTCACGAACACAGGCCGGGTTTTTGCTCATTCTGGGCATATGCAGCTATATCCGGCGATACTGCCGAACACTCACGAACACACGGGCGATTTGGGCTTGATTTCGGCGACTGTAGCTACACTCACGAACACAGCCGAACACAGCCGAACATTTGAATCGTATTTGTGCCACATCGTGGAACTCGACGGCTCTCGACCCTTCCGACGGCTCTACAAGGCTTTTGTTTGTAGGGCTTTCGACCTCATTGGACGTCTTTCGACGTCTTTGGACGGTTCCGACGGCTCGGACGGTTCCGACGGCTCGGACGGTCGTGGACGGTTCGGACGGTCCCCGACGGCTTTTACAGTCTCCACTGGCTTGGTGCCGTCATCGAAACCGGAACCACAGCCGGCGCTTCCCTAATGTTCAACAAGATTTCTGTCAGTCCCCATACCAGTGCGTCCAACCGGTCTGGCGAAATTGAGTGATCTGGCACCCAAGAACAAAGTTGATCTTCTAGCTCTCCGTGGAAGCCGAGATGATGTATTCGGCCTTGTTCGTAGAGCGCTGAGATCGGTTCGGCTCTCGTTCGTTTACCTCGGCTGGCGTGAACCATTTTGATTGGCACGTTTTCATCCACGGTGCGTAGCGTGTGGCTGACCATGTCGCCGCCTTGATTAGCTTCTGCGACAAGCAGATCAGCTTTGTGTCTGTGGTATGCCGCTACCGCTGCTCGTCCCCAGTCGTTAGGTGTTCCTCTCAGCGAAACATCGTCCAGCACGTAGCCGTGTCCTTCTTCGCCCAGTCCGACCACAACTATTCCTGTTTCGGCGTTGTCGCTTTTACTTCCAGCAGCAGGGTCGATTGCTACGACGATTCTGGTGAGGTTTGGTTCTTTCGTGACTCGATGCTGTTCCAGAAGATCTCGGCTCCATAGCGCTCCTTGAACATCGTCTAGGACTTCGGCGTGCAGTTCTTGTCTACCCAGTCTTGTTCCTTCGTAGCGGCTGGTGATCTCATCCACAAAACTTTGAGCGAGGTTCGCTGCGTTGTCATACGTTGATCCCGTTGTTATCTGGACACTTGCATCTTCGGTTGCGAGGAGCCGGCGAATGATCGGCAGCGGTTTGGGTGTTGTCGTTACCACTGTGCGAGGGTGATCGCCGATACGCAGCCCAAGCTGAAGCATGTCCCACGCTTCTGGATATCGCCATGAGGCAAGCTCGTCTGCCCATGCAAGGTCATGGTTCGGTCCACGCAGTCGATCTGGTTCGTCAGCAGAGAACGCTGTTGCTGTTGCTCCGTTATGGAATGTGACCCGTCGTTTTGATGGCTCGTATCGTGGACGTTGCTTCGGTGGATAGATAGAGAGAAGACCTGACTCGCCTTCGATCATTGTGTCTCTGACGTCAGCGGCTGTTGGTCCTACCAGCGCAATGTGTTTTGCGAGGTGCTTATCGACCTGCTCTCGAATGAACTCTGCGCCTGTTCTTGTCTTACCCCAGCCACGGCCAGCGAGGATCAGCCAGACTCGCCAGTTACCTTTAGGCGCTGTTTGCGATGGCCGGCGTCGCAGAGACCAGTCGCATGCCACTGCTTCAGGATCGACCTTGCCAAGAGCGTCGGTGAGTGTTGCGAGCATCTGAGCTTGATGTTGCTGCGGCCATTTCGCTAGCAGTTGTTGCGGCGATTCTTCAGTCATTGTTGCTTGTTAGGTTGATCACTTCTTGGCGTGTCATTTCCAGAAGAGTTGCTATCTTTTCGATCTGTTGTTCTGTGAGGTGTCGTGATGGCGGTTGCTTGAACGATTCCATGTGCGACTTGTCGATGCGGATCTCCTCATAGCTGTTCATAGGTCTGGGTGCTGTCCGTTGCTCTGCCCGTTTTGCTGACCGTCAGTCGGTGGCAGCGGCAGGTTTTCTTCTGGGTGATCTAATGCGTACTGCTGCATTTGGGCTAACAGAAGTTGTCCCACGTCAGTTTGGATTGGTCCTCCCTCCGCACCAACCATTTGGATCATCGGCGCTGCTTCCAGACCCAGCAGATGAGCGATCTCTTTCAGTGTCGCTCGTTCTTGTGAAAGGTATGCGTTGTGGGCTGCGGTGTCGTTGAACTTTCGTGCTTGTTGCGCGCCTTGTCGAGCATCGATAGCAATCCGTGTTTGCCTGTCAACCAGTTCTGCCCTGACCTCATCCAGTGTGCTCCCTAGCTCGGCTGCCCGAGTCTTGTGGTATCTCCGCATGCATTCTGTGACCGTGTTTGGTTGACAACCGATCTCTTGGGCTACCGCTCTCACTGGCACTCGTTCGAGGCGCAGTTCTACTATGCGTTCTTCTTCTTCTTCGGTGAGTCGCCGTCCTGATCCTTCGGGCATGATGCAATCCTATTCTTCTGTGGGTTCTTCTGGTGCTTCATCGAACCACCAGCCATCCGGTTCACTGAGTTCGACTTTGCAGATGCGTTCAATCTCTCCGTTGTGGAGGCTGAGATATCTATCGATCACAACATCGCCGTAGCGTGGATCAAGTTCAATCGTGTAGCAGCGTCGCCCTATGTTGTCGGCTGCTACCAGAGTTGTGCCTGATCCGGCGAACGGATCTAGTACCCAGTCTCCGGGTTCACTGCTGTTTCTTATCGCTCGCTCTACAAGATCGACTGGTTTCATTGTTGGGTGGTCGGCGTTGCGTGATGGCTTGTCGTAGTGCCAGATGCTTGATTGGCGGCGGTCGCCACACCAGTAGCGTTTATCTGCTTTGTCGTGCCAGCCGTACAAGATTGGTTCGTGCTGCCAGTGGTAGTGGCCTCGACCTAGTGAGAAGGTGTTCTTTTCCCATGCGAGCACTCGTTGCGGTGATCCGTCGCTGCCTTTACTTCCTTTGTTGCTGTTCGGCTTCTCTCGTTTGACTGCTTGGATGTCGCTTGATGGATGCCCGTTGGCTAGTCGCCACGCTCCAAACACCGACTCGGACCATGAGGCGGCGTAGCAGACATAGCTGACGCCTTTGTTCTTGGTCCATGCCGCTAGGAAGAAGTCCAGTAGGAAGTCTCGGTATCCTTCAACGGTTGAGAAGTTGTCGTTGAGTATCGTGAGTTCTTCGTCGGTGCCGCCTTGCACGTTTACGTTGTAAGGAGGATCTGTAAACATCATGCGGCACGTATCAGGTGAATGAAGGTAGTTGTCGGGATCTGTGCTGTCTCCGAGTACCAGCACGTGATCGCCCAGCATGTAGACCTCGCCGACTTGGGATCTTGCAATTCTTGGTGGTGGCTTCACCCGTCCTTCAGTGCCGGCCCTGCTTTTATCTGCCCACTCATTTTCCAACGCCTGAAACTCATCGATATCGAATCCCGTCAAATCAAACTCTCGTTGAGGTTCCAGTTCAGCTAGCACGTCGATCAGCGCAGGATAATCCCAGTCGCCGCTGATCTTGTTTAGCGCCACGTTGAGAGCTTTCTCTCGCTCCTCAGTTAGATCCACGTAGACCACTGGGACTTCCTTGTGTCCCAGATCAAGCGCTGCCTGCAAGCGTTGATGCCCACCTACGACGAGGCCCGTGTTCTCATTCACCACGATTGGCTGAACGAAACCAAACTCGTCAAGGCTTTGCTCTAACGCCAGCCTTTGCTTATCGCCCATATGGCGCGGGTTGTAATCAGCGCCTGTGAGAGTGCTCGGATCTACCTGATGAATTTCCATTGGTTCCTTTGTCGTAGATTGTCGTATCTGTTTGGCGTCGTTTTGCTCGTTCTGTGAAGCGTTCTCGCGCTGTCATCCCTCCCCAGAGGCCGTGGTTGATTTGGTTGTCTAGGGCGTAGGTGAGGCATTCGGGTTGTACTGGGCAGATGGTGCAAAGTTTTTTGCCTATTGGGGGTTTGCCTTTGTGTGGGAAGAACCAGTTGATTGGTGCGTGGTGGCATAGGGAGTCTGTTCGGAAGTGTTCTGGTAGTGGTGGTATGTATTTGAAGTCGGAGAAGTTCCAAGCTTCTTTCCTGAATGCCATGAGGGTGAGAGGTTATTTCGGTTTTTGGTTGCGTTGGTGGTTGAGTACATCTTCTTTGGTGAAGCAGTCTGTGTTGTTGTCGATGAGTCTGTGGCGGCGCATGTCTGTGACTTCGGCGTTTATGCAGGTAGTGCAACGGCATCCTGATCTGAATCTTTCGAGTCCGTGTCGCATGGTGTTCCAGTTGTAGCGCTTTTAGGTAGTCCAGCGGTGGCTCTTGTGAAGGATTCCCAGAGTTCTCTTGGGTTTTCGTTTCTCCATCGTTTCATGTCTTGTTGGATTGTCATGGTGTGTAGGCCTGTTGCGGCGGCGAGGGTTTTGTAGGTGACGCCTTCTTGTTTGAGGGCGGCGAAGAGTTCTCGGCGTTGTTTGCCTAGTTCGGCGACTTGTTGTCGGTGGTGGTTGATTTCGGTTGTTTGTCTTTCTACTTCTGCGAGTAGTGATTGGGTGTTTTCGTTCATTGGTTAGCCTCCTGCGGCTCTTACGTTGGCTGAGATGGTTCTTGCTGATTCGATTTGTGTTCGTAGGGCCATGAGTGCTTGTTGTGTTGCTTTTTCTTGGGCTTCTACGATTTTCCATTTTCGGAATGCTTTGGCTGCGTGTATGTGTGCGGCTGATTCCTTTTGGGCGACTGTGCCTCCTTGGGCTTGAAGGATGGCTCGGTGGTAGTCGCGTTTGTAGTCGGCTTCGGCTTCGGCTCGTTCTACGCTGAGTTCGGCGTAGCGGTCTACTTCTTGTAGTAGTCGTTCGCCTAGTGCGTCGAGTCGTTGTTCGATGTCGACTTGGTTTAGTGGTTCAGTCAGCAACATATTCGACTTCTTCTATTTCGAGGCGTAGTCCATCGATCTCTCCGACTTCTGCCGGGTGGAAGGTGAGTGATCTGACGAATGTTGGGTTGTCGTCTGGTAGGACGCCTGCGTCTACTAGTCCGTCTATCGCTGCTTTCACTGCCGGGAAGCATGCTCCCACGTCTTGTCGCCATCGTCGGTCTTTCGCCAGTGGTGTGGCGTGGACTTTGATAGCGCCGAGAGGTGGTACTTGGTGAGCTTTGGCCATCCAGCCGAATGCTTCTCGGGTGTCTTTGATTTTTGCGGCTCTTTCCATGTGATGCCAGCGGCGTTCTGCGTTGCTGGTCCACGGGCGTTCGCCGTGTAGTTCTATACACCAAGTCATATAGGGGTAATCCTACTAGAATGGTTCCTCCTCTGGTACAGCTTTCGCTGGAAGTTTTGGGGCTTGCCGTGGTTGCGAGCTTTCGGCTTTAGTGGCGGTGCTCGTATAGAACTTCAGGCAGTGGCCGGCGGTTTCACAGTGGATTTCGACTTTGGATCGTTTCTGTCCGGTGGTTTCGTCGTCCCATTTGTTTTGGACAAGTTTGCCGTGGACGATGACGCGTTGACCTGTTTCAAAGGACTCGGCGATGTGTTCTGCCAGTTCTCTCCATGCAACGCACTCAAAGAAGTGTGCTTCGGTTTCGCCATCAGCTTTGCGTTGGTTGTCTGCGATACTGAATTTGGTTAATGGGATACCGCTCGCTCCTATGAAACTTAACTCTGGTGGTCGAGTCATGTTTCCTGTCACGGTTACGGTGTTATCAAATGCCATGATGGCCTTTCTGTTAGCGGCGCAGTACGCCGATTCGGTCTTTTTTGATGTAGGGCTTGTCGACTGCTTTACGGTGTGGCCTCACCCAGATAGTGCGTTCTTCAGGTGTTCCTCTATCGAGGACTCTTGGGTGGCCTCGCACATCGAATGAGTGGCTGTATTCGCGAGGGATGCTTTCTCCGTCGTTCGGTCCTGTTGGGTTGACTGAGTATCGTCGAAGGTCGTAGATCAAGATGTCTGGTATTTCTTCCAACACTTTTTTGGTCTGGCGTTTCGTGTTCTTGTCAGCGAACTGAGGTCTGCGTTGTTGTGCGAAGAGGAGTTCTTCGCCGAGCATGCGAATCATCTCTGAGCCTTTAGCGATCATCACCCATGACTCGGTCAGCCGGTCCAACATGGTTTCCCACTCGTCTTTGAAATCTCCCATTCCGAGTTCGTCAAACTTTTCTTGGTAGTCATCTGCGTGTGGATTTAACAGAGGCCCGTTTCCGTAACCGCCTACGTTCATGTCGCAGAACCAGACGTGGTGTATGTCTGCTGCTCTCCGTTCGGTGTATTCGATTTCGTCCCAGAAGCAGACCAGCACTCCTCCTGCCACGCAAGTCCATGAGAGCGCTGCGATCTGTCCGGCCCCTGAGTAAGTCGATTCGCCACTGCTTAGTTCGCCTTCCCAATCGAGTTCCCATACTCCTTCAGGGATAATGACCAGCCCTGATTCCGCTGGAAGTTCTTCTGGTTGCAGCCATGCGTAGTCGTAGTCTCCGACTCGGGCTTCGGCTGCTTCGACCATTCGTTTTGTTGTGGCGTGCAGTTCTCCTTTCAACGAGTTGAGTGCAAGCCTCGGGAAGCGCCGACTGATGCTTTCGGGTACTCCTCTCGGAGCGATAGCTTCTTGTGCTTTGTATTCTGCAAGGTGAGCCACTGGTTCTTCGATATTCATAAAGTCTTTGAGGTGCTGCTGACCCTCTGTGGATCGAGCCTGTTTGATCATCGTGGCTTGCCAGTGAACGATTGCTCCTACCCAGTCGTCAACTTCCATCGGCGTTTTCATCGTCGCCGGATCAGTCCCGATGAGAGTGTGTCCCGGTTCGTAGAAGAACCTGTGATTCAGGCTTGTTCCTAACTGGTTCAAGCCGTATCTGCCCTCTTTGATCTGCTTCTCAATGGTTTCGTTTGTCATCCTCGCACGTTCTTCAAGTGTTTGTTCTTTGATCTCTTTGCTTTGATCTAGCCATTGTTCTGCGGTCCCCGACGGATTGAATCTTTGGACGGCTCTCGTGGCGATAGTCATCACTTCGGCTTGGGTCATACCAAGTTCTTCAGCAATTTCTTCTGGTTCTTGCATCGTTGAGGAGGCTTGTCGGTGTCCTTCTTTATCGAAGCCCATGATCCGACTCATGATTTCTAGTTCTTCAGAATCAAGTTGCTGATACATCTCTCTGACTCGATCTTCCATAGCTGGAAGATCTTCATGTAGGGGCGTGCTGTATCCGGCATAATCTTCCAGCACCCCACCCAGCGCTGATTGGCGTATGCCACCGTCCATCGCAGACGAGATTGATTCGTTTAGCGTTCCGAAGGGCTGACTCACTGGTGCGCCGAATGTCAGGTTCGCTGTGCCATCAGTTTTTTGGATTCCCGTGATCTTTGCATCCAGTAAATCGAGTACTTGTTCCTCGGTGACACCAAGTTCTTCGGCAATATCTTCCGTCTCTAATTCTCCTCGGCCATTGATCTGCCCGTCGAAAGTAATTCCAAATGCAAGGGTGAGCGCTTCTTGACTCTCTGATGGCGCGCTCTCTAACCATTTTTTGATTTCATGAGGTCCGCCAAAATCACTGAAGTTTTCTTCGTAGTATTCTTGGATTTCCCTGAAGTCTTTTCGCCTGTCAGGGTTTGCTTCTCGCCACCGCCTCATCTCATCTCGGAGTGTTGGTCGGTTCTGTAGCGCTATGTCTAAGTTGTCTTTCATCAGTCCTCCTGTGACTGGTGTGTTCGCTGTTGCGTGGAACGGTATCATCTAGGGGAGCCGCTTGCAACTCGATATGAGTTGGCCTTTACGGGTACCCCTCCTTCACACCAATTTGCTAGGGGTTCCCTTCTACGCTATGCTTCTTTTAACAGCAACAAAACCGGGAGGTTTGAAATGAGTAAAAGCCAATCGTGGATCGATGTGGATCTTGACGGGTTCGGCCAGTTGATGGCCGCTCGTCCCAAGGTCGCCCTGATCCATGACCTATTACAAAACGTGTTCGACGAGGATGCGACGATGGCCGTCGTTACTTTGGAGCCGTTGCCGCGACGAGGTCGAGCGCAACTGACAGTCACTGATGATTGTCCTGATGGGTTCGCCGATCTGCGCGACGCCTACACCATGTATAAGCCATCGAAGAAGAAAGGTGATCCCACCAAGCGTGGCCGCTTCAACGAGGGTGAGAAGTTTGTTCTATCTCAATGTGAGTATGCGTCGATCATGACTACGACCGGCACTGTTCACTTTCATCGTGATGGTGAACGTCAAACAGCGAAGACCAGAACTGAGACTGGGTCAGTTTTTTCGGGGGTTGTTCGACTTACCAATCGAGAGGTTGAAGAGATCGTCGCTCAGGCCAAGAGCATTTTGGTGCCTGAAGGATTTACCGTGAACTTCAACGGCGAGCTATTGGAAGGTCGAGTACCTACTCGGCTTGTTGAGAAGGTTGTCCTTCCTACAGTTCAGTCCGACGAGGACGGTGTCCTGAAACCAACCTCTCGCATGACCACAGTTGAGATCGTCAAGCCGCTTGATGGTGAGTCGCCCATGATTTATGAGATGGGGATTCCTGTAGTCGAGGTTGACGTGCCGTGGCATTTGAACGTCGGCCAGAAGGTTCCACTGAATCGTGATCGTGACAACGTCACTCCTGCTTACCGAGGCAAGTTGTTGGCGGCGGTTCTAGATCAGACTGTTGACCTTCTCACTGAAGAGACCGCATCGAAGTCTTGGGTGAAGGATGCGTTGCCGCAAGCCACTCCCGAAACAGTTCGTACGGCTGTTACTAAGATCTATGGTGAGGGAGCGGTGATCTCAAACCCATTTGAACGGGAGGCCGACAAGAACGCTATCGATCACGGAGTGAATGTGATTCCCGGTGGCGCTTTCGATAAGACCCAGTGGTCTGCTATCCGTGGATCAGGTGCAGCGGTTTCTTCTTCGGTTGGCTTTTCCTTGAAGCCGCAGGGGAGCGTCATTGGTCACGTCGCTACTGGTCCACTGGCTGATGCAGTCCAGACCTATTGCAAGACCGTTGCCCACTACTTATTGGGAAGGCAAATTGCCATCAAGGTCTACGACGATGAGCGCATGGTTGCCGGCTTGTTCTCTGGTGGGCGCATCGATATCAATCTGCATGGCGCTCCGTCAACCAATGTTGGCTTGTGGGTCGATGATTTGATGATCCATGAGTGTGCCCATGACTTCAGTAGCGACCACCTGACCATGACCTATATCAACGCATGCACTCGGCTCGGGGCGAAGCTCCGGTTGTTGGATGCCCGACTCTCTGAAAGGACTTGCTGATAGCAGCATCCTGCTAGTGGTAGTACCACCCCACTGGCAGGCTGGTGTTCTTAGCACCATTCACTTAACCACTCCGAGGAGGAGCAAATGGCTAATATGCAAGGGTCGCAAATGCGACCTATCCATGACGCTGCCGCGGCTCTCGATGGAATCGCTGATGATGCGACCGCCGATGAGCTAGCTGATGCAGCGTCACAAGCAATGGAGCATCTTGCTAACGCATTAGATGTTCTAGAGATCAGCGACCGGGTAGCGGCTCGCTTGATCCCTAAATGGAAAAACACGAACGGGTCAATTCGTACTGTGATCAGTGACCGCAGTTCTGAGATTGCCCGTCGGCTACTTGATGCCAACGGTGGCAAATCATTACCTGTTGTTGTCGAGTCTGACAACGGCGAGCAGGTTGTGTGCACACCGAAAGTGTCTATTCGTCGTGCCGAGATCAAAAGGCAGGATCTCATTGAAGCAGTGGACCGGGCGGTTGCCGATCCGAAGCATCGACTTAACCCAGATGGCTCTGGGGAGTTAATGGATTTCGATACCGCCAAGCTTCTACTTCACAAGAAGGTGTTCCGACCTGAGCCACGCTGGTCTGAGCTTAAGAAGATAGGGATCAACGATGACGAGTTCTGTCGGCGTGAGGCTTCTTACACTCTTGACGTTCAGCAGGGGGTAACGCTATGAGCGATGTTGCGATCCATGAGGAACGACAAATTGCTCGGGCCGATGACACGCGTTACTTCGACTTGGTACTGCGTGAGGCAGAGGTCTTATCTTCTTCGACCATTGTGCCTCGCGCCTATCGAGGCAAGGCACCTGACATCGTTGCTGCCGGTTTAGCCGGTCGCGCGTTTGGTTGGGATGTCATGGCTGCGATGCGAAACTTTCATGTCATTGAGGGGCAGGCCAGCATGAAGCCCGAAGCGATGTTGGGTTTAGTTCGTCAGGCTGGTCACTCTGTAGTCATTGAGAACGAAGCTGGTATCGCTGTAGCCAATGGCAAGCGATCTGACACTGGTGATACTTATCAGGCCACGTTTACTTTGGCTGATGCTCAGGCTGCTGGATTGGCCGGCAAGAAAAACTGGCAACAGTATGAGGAGTCGATGTTGACTTGGCGTGCTGTTTCCAAGTTGTGTCGAGTCTTGTTCAGCGATGTCGTGCTCGGTGCCGGATATGTCCCAGAGGAGATGGGCGCTGATGTAAATGGCGATGGTGTTCCTATCGAAGCTGCTGGTGGCGCTGACCTGATGGTGCGTTCTGCCACTGCGAAGCAACGACTTATCGATGCGTGCGATGGTGACAAAGATGTGGCCATTGCTGCTTGGGGTAATCGAGGCAGCGGATCTATCCGTACTAGCGAGCTTCAGCTACTCATCGATGCAGCGGCAGGGTCAGTTGTCGATGCCGAGATTGTTGATCCTGAGGCAGATGCCGAAGACGATCCACAAGAGGAGTCTGCGGCGGTGTAACCTAAACGACCCACCGGTGTGCGATCCGGTGGGTCTGTTCAGAACATCTCCCCGCGGGCATGAGGAGGAATCATGGAAAACTCTAGCCGATCTCAATCCGATCTTCGTACCGACATTGGACCATTCTCAATTGTTCCCGAATGGGTACTCGATTCTGAGATCAGTCATGGCGCAGTGCGCCTTTACGCTTTACTCGCTCGATACACAAACAGCGATCATGCGGCTTGGCCAAGTCGAGCTACTTTGGCTACCCGTTTACGCACTTCCAAAGACAGCGTGGACCGGTGGATCAAAGAACTTGGATGCGTGCAGGCGTTGCATGTTGAGCATCGCCGTGAAGTTACAAAGGAAGGCAATCTAATTAACCGCAGCAATCTTTACACCTTGGCGGTAGTACCTCCGGGGGTAGGCGCATCAGTGCGGCCACCTAGCCGTATGGATGCGGCCACGGGTAGCCGCACCGTTGCGGCCCAGAACGATAACCAATTAGAACGAGAACCAGTTAAGAACTTGTTCGATTCTTTTTGGAATGCTTATGACAAGAAGGTAGGGCGAAAGACATCACTGTTGCAGTGGTCCAAACAGGTGCCTGATGTAGCTACGGCAGAAAAGGCTATAGCTGCCGCTCGCCAACAAGCGAAGACTGTTGACCGGCAGTACCGGAAAGACCCTGAACGCTGGTTGAGAGATCATCGATGGAACGATTCAGCTGTTTTAGAGCCTTCTGGCTCTGCTGGAACCATTGCTCGCCTGAGAGCGAAGGTGGAGAGGGGTGAGGTATGACTTCAATGTGGCAGGTATGTAGGGGCCGGGGCGATGCTACAAACGTCTTAGGGTCGTTCTGGTGCGGAGGATTTGGGCTTAATTATGGATGAAAGAGAAAAAGACTCCCGTAGGGCGATGGTCGCTGCTTTGGCCGTCCTCGCTACAGCGTTTGGCAAGGAGATGCCTGATGAGCAGATCGATATTTACATCACTTCGCTTTGCGACTTGTCTCCTGATCAGATTGAGCGTGCCGTGAAGTTTGTAATTGCTGAGGAGCGTTTCTTTCCGGCCATCGCAACTATTCGTAACGCTGCTGTCAACGATGCGAGCCGCTTGTCACCTGAAGAGGCATGGGGATTCATATGTCAGCGAATCCAAAGGCAAGGTCGGTCCGCCGGAGTCAGAGGATTGAGTCCTGAGATTGTCAGCGGCGTTGGTGCTTGTGGTGGATGGATGGCTCTTTGTCAGTCAGAGAACCCTGTCGGCGACCGGATCACTTTCGTGCGTGCCTACACATCTTTCATCAAACGAGAACAGCAAGGCGAGGCTGCACAGTGGCATGGCCCTGAAGGTCTAAGGTCGGCTATCGCCGGGATCGGGAGAGGGAAATTATGAGTCGGATCATGGACGACGCTTTCAGCAAGTTGATAGCTGCTTTTGCGACAAGCTACGAGTCACCGCAGATGCGACCTTTGTGGTTATCAGCTTGGGCTGATTTTTCGCCGGCAGTGATTTTGCGAACCGTTGAGTTTGTCATCCGCACCTATGCTTCGTTTCCCTCTTTAGATGAGTTCTTAGAAGAAGCGACAGGCGAAGCGGTAAAAGTCAATCGCGCTTACATGCGTGAGCGGATGATGGAATGCACTACTTGTGATATGGGCATGGTGGAAGTGAAAGACAATTTCTTTCGTCCCTGTATCGATTGTTTGCCTGATGCTCATGAACGTTGGGCACGTGGAATGTACGAGCCGACTCAGTGAGGCGACTGGCTGGAGCGGTCATCTTCCTTGTCGTGTTCGCTTTTTCGTACAGTGGCGCTCGGACTTCGGTCAGGCCGCCCGAGTTGTTATTCCCATCTGTAACCGTTGCTTTGACGACCGCCCAGCCGTCATCAACTATCGTAACTCATTCGCCACCTACGACGGTGGTTTTAGAGCCGTGGATCACTTCGCCGACCACGACTACAAGCACGACTGCACCGCATGTTGTTTTGGCTTCGATTGAGTCGCCGGTCATCTCAGAGCTAGAGGCTTTGATTTGTGATCCGAAGTGGGAGTGGAGTTGCAGTGAAGCGAAAGCGGTGGCCCTGTGTGAATCGACTATGCGACCGCATACTGTGAGTCCTCCCAACAGGAATGGCACAAAAGACAGAGGATTGTTTCAAGTGAATTCTGTGTGGCGCGAGGCGTTCGGGGAGGAGCGCTGGAGTCGAATTCTTGAAGCGGACGTGAACGTGGCGATGGCTCATCACATTTGGGTAGTTGGTAAACGATCTTGGATGTATTGGACTTGTCAGCCATGAAGAAGAAACCCAAGTCAAAAACTTTGATGGAAGTCTTTACCGTCGATCACCCAAAGTTGTTTGAAGATAATTTCTGTAGCTGTCACGGTTTGCAGATCTGCCCGACGAAGTGGATGCGTGGAAATGAAACGTAGTGGACCTATCCAACGAAAAACACCGCTGCGAAAGGTTTCAAAGAAGCGTGCCAGCATTCAGGGACAACGACGGAAGCTTGTTCGTGAGCAACTCGCTGTCCGACCCTTCTGCGAAGCTGGAGAACGGATCTACGTTTGGCAGGTTGATCATTTTGGGCAAGCTCATGCGAGGGCGAGCCAACGCACTGATGCCTGCCAACAGCGCTCGACTGATATCCATGAGCCGCTACAACGATCAGCAGGTGGCTCGATCCTTGACGTTGATAACACGATTGCTGTTTGCCGTCGCTGTCATGACTGGATTCATGGTCATCCTGATGTGTCGGTGAGTTTGGGCCTGCTAAAGAATTCTTGGGAATAGTGTGATAGTGGTACCCCTTCGTGTATAGTGGTTTCTAACAGCAACACGGAACCTCAGGAGGAACCGAAATGAGCGAAGAATTTGAAATTGTCGGCGAGGACAAACTCTGGGAGATTCCCGGCGACTGGACTCACGGAAACCAACGCGACGGATACGGATGCCACCGATGCGGAAACAAAGTAGGCAAGAAGCCAGCGACAGTTCACGTCGTGGCAGGCGGCGGCACCTTGTTGTCGAACGAATACGGCATCGACAAGTTCAGCCAGTTCGACGAGGAATCAGGCCACGAAGAAGCCGGCGGCGATATGTACTGGTTCCCCATTGGCTCTGAATGCAAGCGGCACGTACCAGCCGAGTTTATTTTCGAGGCTTCGTCATGACCGGCATTCCGTTAGAACCGTTTTTGATTTTCGCGTTAATGGGAGTCGGCGCAATTCTGGATCGTCGTGACGCCGCTTATGCAGCGGAGTGGCAGTTGATCTTGGATCGCCTTCACCACGGCACACCGATCAAACCTTACGACTGGGAACTGGAGATCTGATGAAGCGATCACAACGACGACTGCAAATTTTGGCGGCGTTCACTCTCTCAGGTGGCAAGTCGCCGATATCGCGTCAGCAAACTTGGGGCGATCTAATTCAGCAAATGAAGTATTATTTCATTCTCCCAAATGTGTTGTGCCACGCTCCATGCCCAACGTGCGGCAGCATTACCGAGCCAATTGTGCATGCCTTCACTGATTTAGAACCACTTGGTTACTACGGCAGAGAGAAGATGCTGCGTCGCATGATTGATGACGACCAACTAGAGCTTCACGAAACCTCTGCTGGATGGCAAGTGCTCGATACAGATACTGGCCGAGCATATTTGGAAGCGGCTCTTGGCCGTGTCGAAACTTTCACGGTTTCCGAACTAATTGGAAAGCAGCAATAGTATGAGCCAACAAAATTTGTGGGGATTCAATCCTGACGAGGTCGGCGGCAAGGTTGGAACCAACCACCCGGAGACCAGTCAGCGTGCTTCAATGAATGTGAAGTCCGGCAGTCAGAAAGCTCAGGCGATAAAAGCGTTGAGCGAAAAAGGCGTGGAGGGAATGACAGCTTTTGATTTGAGCACCGTGATCTTCAATGGTGCTGGTAGGGAGATCTCTCCGAATCAATCTGCAACTCGTTTAGGTGAACTAAGAGAGCAGGGTTTGGCAGTCTATTTGTTTGATCAGGTAGGTCGTCCAGTTGAGCGTGAAACCACTCCGGGCAACACAGGGATAGTTCATGTCCTGACTCGATTCGGTGACGAGGTGGCAATGGATTTGAGGTTCACTTAATTCTTGTTCAGCAGTTTAAGTAAGTAAGCGCGCCACGAAAGGCTACCTCCATCACTGGGGAAGTAGAGGGGTTCAATTCCGCTCCGTGGCACGACAGCAACAAACACCCGAGGAGGTAACTGTCATGGGTTGCAGAGGCAACATCGAAATCATCCAACCAAAAATAGGAGTCGAGTCTGGTGAGGCGCGCATCTTTCTTTACACTCACTGGAGTGGCGACACTGTTTGTCAGGATTTAGCGCAGGCATTAGACAACGGCAGAAGCCGGTGGAGTGATCCTGATTATCTGACTCGCATTATTTTCAATCAGCTTCAAGGAGACAACCGGGACCTCACTGGATTTGGAATCGGCATTCACCCTGCCGCCGACGCTGAGTTCCCAGTTCCGTCGCTGTATTGGACTACACGGTCAGGCCGCTTTGGACAAGAACCTGAAGAACCAATGATCATGTATGTGAGTGATATTTTCACCGCAGACGAGTTCATTGACAAATTCTTGCCACCGGTGGCTCCGGTTATCGATCACTCGAACGAGCCGACGCTGGAAATGAAGGGTCTGTTGTGATGAGCCTTCAACGATTCACTGAGTTACCAAAACGTCAGCAGCATGCTGTAGGCGAGTTGGTCAACCGGTTAGCGTCGCTTCAGTTACCAGACGAGTTTGTTGAGACTTTGGTTCGCCGATCTGGCAACGATGCTGAGGCGATATGGCGTTACATGATGGATGAAGGATTTAGTCGTGCTGTTGATGTCTGGATGGAGGAGCACTTACCTGCTATCTTGAAAGGCAAATAGAACGTCCGGCAGGTGAGGTGTGTTGCTGTTAACCATTTCCTCCTGACACCGGACATCCAAAACCCCGATGCGGTCATTAGCGCGCATCGGGGTTTTACTTTTTTGGTGGCGAGTCCTCCTACTTATCAAGGTCGGCTATTTGACGTAGAGGGAAAAGAAACCTTAAAGAATTCTCTCTTTTCCGACGCAGGGGTATCCCTAGCTGCTAGTATGTACTTAACAGCAACCACGGATTCCGGGAGGAACCAAAATGGTAAACACAAAGTCCATCAAAGAACTAGTCACCTACGAACTGAAAGCCTGCGGCCCACTTTCCACTTCTACCCTCGCCGCTTGTGTCGAAGAAAACTACAGCGGCGACCAAGACGTAGCCGCCGTCATGCCTTCAGTCCTGAAAGAAATGGAAGCCGAACTTAAGGTCGAAAAATACGACGACACAGACGCATGGGACTGGACCACCCCACGGGACCAATTCATACAGAGGGCGGTTCCATCTGAATAACACTTCCGATAAAACCAACGATTGAGCCGCTCCTAAGGGAGCGGTTCTTTCGCGTCTGGCCTCAGTTACTTAGCCGCAGCTTTTTTCTTCGCTGGTGCTTTCTTCTTTGCTGGTGCTTTCGCTTCAGCTTCTTTTGGTTCAGCCTTTTTCTTAGCTGGTGCTTTCTTCTTTGGTTTGGGCTTCTCTCCATTGAGCACAGACCACGTCAACGGACCGACCAAACCATCAGCAGTCAAATTGTTTGTTGTCTGAAACTCAGAAACGATGCGAACCAGTCCACGGGAATATTGTCCATCTGGATGGAGTCCCAGTGCGAGTTGCACTTCCCTGATCGCTCGCTTGTCTGAATTGTTGGTTGGACTTAGCCACGCATCACTCATTACTGTTCACTTACCCTTGCGATAGAGGCAGAGTCGTCACCGACTTTGCGAGCCGAAATGGACTTGGCGACCGATACTAAACCGGCGACCAAACCAATTTTAATTGAGTCTAGGACGTCAGGTCCCGGTACTGCGAAAGCCGCTGCCCATGCTTGGAGGGCAGTTGACAAACCACGTTCTGCGAGGTCGGTGAGAAATACTTTGTTGAACATTGTTGCTCCTAATATTTATGCGTTGTGGATGGCAGCCCAAGTGATGGGGCCGACTTGGCCGTCTGATTTCAGACGACGACGTTTCTGGAACGCCCGTATCGCCCGTTCGGAATTTCGACCGAGTACGCCATCAATTTGCTTGACTCCTATGTGTTCTTGAATCCATCTTACATCGGGACCGCGTGAGCCTCGCTTCAGAACCACTCCGGGGTAGGGGCGTTGCTCAGTCGTAATCGATGGTCGCTTCTGCACAGAACGAATCTTGCTGAGAGTTTGCGGCCCCACTATTCCATCAATAGTCAATCGGTGTTTGCGTTGGAATCTCACAACTCCGTAATGAGTGGATTTATCGAAGTCGCCGCTCACCTCAACTCGATAGCCAAGCTTTGAGAGAGCCTGCTGTAGTTCTTTTACTTCTTCGCCTGTGCTGCCCTGCTTTAGAACTGTAGGACGCTTAGGAGGCGTTACAGAAGGAGTGGTACCACTCTGGACTGCTGCCTTGGGTACTCGCCATTGGCTGGAGGCCATCATCTTCTGCACGTACTCGCGCAGCGGTCCCGTGTAGCTCATATCGTACTTACGAGAGGTCCATTCTCTATGGTGGAGAATTTGGTTGTGTGACCATCCTTGCCACTGACACATCGCCGCACAGATTTTCACTAGCGCTTTAATCTGAGCTTGGCTGTATTCCTCACCAATACCGTTGTTCTCAACTTCGATGCCCCAGAACCTGCCGTTGGCTTTCCGGTAGTCGTTCTGACGATTTGGGAAGTTGCGAGCATTGTAAGCGCCTTGACCAGCGTCAAACTCGGCGGTGATATCTCGGCCAGCTTCTAAGTCTTTAATGACTTCTGACGAGCCACGACCAGCATGGTTACAGCGGTTCTGTGAGATCAACAACAGCTTCGGTGATGGCCCGCGACCTAGCAGCAGTTGAACTAAGGGACCAGCTAGGTCGGATCTGCCGAAAGTGCATATTTTCCTACAGGGCATCTCAGCCGAACCGCCAGCAGCCGTATGATGCACAATCATGCCCAACGTGCCACCCGGCCTGTGATCAAACGACCATTTAGAACCCCGGCGAGTTTCCCAACCCGGTTCCGCCTCCACATCCAGTCCTGCTGCTTGTAGGGCTTCCAGTACGTTCGCCATTTTGACCTACTTTACATTTCCACGTATTCAGAGTTCACGATCCAGTTTGTTCCATCCCAGACGTATTTAGCGACGCCGAGAGTGTTTTCAGGGTTCGGCCACTCTGGAGGCGCTTCTTCGGGGATCGCTCCATAGGTGTCTGCATCGAAGTTCGGATTGACTGCTAGCCCATCCCAGCGGCTGTCGTCTAAACCAATGTAGGCAGTCGTGGGAGCGTTTTTTTGTTCGTCGGTGAGATGCTCGAAGGGGTTGTAGTCGTCGCTCATCAGGCTGTCTCCCATGTTGTTCCGCTCGTCACTTGGGCATCTGTAGACGCTCCAGTCGTGGGGTAACCAAACGACGATCCGAAGTTAATGGATGGAGGATTACTTCCTGCGGTGCTTGAACTATAAGTGGCGCTAGTCAATCCTGAAGCTGCGTAGGTAATGGAGAGCGCTCCGCCTTGCTTGCCGGTCATACTGAAGTTGTAGGTGCCGAGGCCGAGGCCGTCGGTTCGGACTCGACAGATCATTTTGTTGTCGCTGTAGCCAGTCGTTCCTGATCCCCAGTACATCTGACCTGAACTGATCCACAGGCTGTCGTCTGCGGAGTCGGTTGTTCCGAGCTTGATGTCGCATCCCCAGAAGGTGTGGTTGTTGTCGGTTTGGTTGGCGTCGTTGAACTCTAAACGGTTGAGCCATTGTTGAGTACCTGACGAGTCCCACTTGCCGACGTAAATACCGCCACTGTTGGTCGCATCTCCTCCGGGTCTGTACCAAGCACAGTAGACATCACCAGCAGCGCTAAGAACAGCGCCTGAGCTATTGGGGTAAGAGTTAGCCGTCGGAGTCGTGATCTGTTTTGTCCATTGGTGTGTCAAGCCGCTGCTGTTGTCAACCTTCGTGAGGTACATCGCGGCTGAGCCGGTGGGGTCGCCGGAGGCAATATAGATATTTTCTGACGAATCAAACGAATCGACGCAGGCTTGCACTCGGCCCTCGTAGCGCCAGATGTCGCGTGTCATGCCGCTATAAGCAGATGCTCGATCACCATCAGAATCGGAACTAGTGGACCGGTTTATCTGTGCGAGGCAGACGTATTGGTTACTGTATTCGTCAAGAACGAGAGCGTAGGCTTTGCCGCTGGTAGTTGACTTGCTACCCAACACGGACAACGCTGCGACAGAATAAGTACCTCCGCCGCTGCCCCAATAGGCGTATCCGTGGTTGGCGTACGTTGAACCAGCCGCCTCAGCGAGCACTCGCCCGTAGGAATAGGAGGTCCACCATTTGCCGCCTGTGTAAACGACGCCGTTTGTGTCGTCTATTGGTAGGCGCTGATTCTTCTGATTGAAATAGTAGTTGTTGTAAGTAAAAGGAGATCCACCCATCGAGCCGCCGTGATAATCAGACGACCAAGTGAATGTGTCGTAGCCCGCTGAACCGGATTTCGTGATGCGCGCTAGTTGAACGTTGACGTTGCTGCCCGGACCAGTGGCCGCTCGTCCGCCGAGGTACATCACATCCGTGGACTTGCTAATCCCCATGACTGACATATAAATAGCGGTGCTGGCTGATTGGGTGTAATTGCGTATCGAGTCAACCGCTTTTGTCGTTTTGTTTATTTCGACGATGTAGTTGTTCCCTGAAGATTGTGCTGGGAACATCGCAAACAAGTTCCCTGATGAGTCAGTGTCGATAACAGCCGAGCCGTAAGTGCCTGATCCGAAAACACTGGTGTCTGGCTTAAAGAATCCCATCATGGTTATGGCGTCAGGGGCAGGCCAAATTCCGTCACGCACAGATTCAGCAATCTCACCTAACGACCAAACACCAGAAGCGACAGAAGTCGTGGGCACGTTGTCTGGCCCAATGACGCTGCCGTTGCTTCCGTAACTCATGTCTTCACCCATTCGTAGTTGTCGGGGTCACGGTGATAGCCGGGGAGCACCCATTCCAAGAGGGACTGGTCCCAGACGAACTGCACTTCGTCGCCGTTTTCATCGAAGAAGTCGTCGGGTGGGTACGCTTCCCAGCGATCTATCTCGTGAGGTAAAGCCGAAAAGCCGGGATGTTCTGGTCGAGGCATCAGATTCCCCCTGTCAGTGTCTGGTTCGGACGGTCGTCAGCATCAACGGGGTTGGAGCCGTAGCTGCCACTAGTAGCGGTAAACCATTGACCGCTGGTCGTTCCGCCTTCAACGAAGTAGCCGCTCGAACTGTTGAGCGAGCCGCTAGAAACACTGAAGTAACTGTTCGACGTTGAATATTCACTCGCTAAGAGTGGCTCGACCGTGAATGTGAGGTTCGTTGTTGCCGATCCGCCGATATCCCACACATCTGCTGTCGCTGTGGAGTCGTGTGTTCCGTCAGCCTTTATTTTCATGGACATCATAAAATTGCGGCCATCCCAGTTGAGCCTCAGGTTGACGTACAGGTAATTCCCTGTGTCATCAAAAATGATTGCAGCAGGGAAAATGGTCGTCTCTGAGTTGTCAGAGGTTTTCTTTGCTGAGATCTTGTACGCCCATTGAACGGTGCCAGAACTGTTCATGGCCCAGATCAAGGCTTTGTTCTTGGTGCTACTTGTGTCGAGGTGGCTGTAAGCAGTTTGGATAACCAACGAGCCGTCACTTTTGACACAGCCGCCTGCGCTGTAATAAGGATGAGTGTTTCCTTGTGATGCGGTGGTGTTGTAGAAACACCGATGCCATTGATGAGTGCCAGAGGAGTCAACTTTCTGCATGATCGCAGGGGTACCTGACGTTCCGTTGTCTGCGTTGTAGCCAGTCAGGTAAACGTTGTCTGATGAATCAATTGAGCACATCTTTTGGTAGCCAGTTTTGAAACTGCCTCCGTAGGACATGCCGTAGTAGTACATCCACTGACGGGTTCCGCTGGAGTTGTATTTCGCAAGCGCCCACGGATAAGCACCGACGCTTCCTGCGTAGAGGCCAGCGTCCAGACCTTTTTGGAAAGCAATGTAAACATCGTCGGAAGCACCTACAACAATGCCGCCATCTGGTTTGAATTTGTTGTAGTACGGGTAGCCCGTGTAGCTCGATGGGTACACCCGCACTTTCCAAGTGGCGCTGCCGCTAGGACTCGCAGGAAATGTGTTTGGGAAACACCAGATCTCGTACTGATCGTTGGAGGACACTGACGATGTTGTTTGATAGCTGTAGACGGGACGATCATTTGAGTCGAACTTGGCGCACAACCAGCCAAAGCTGTAACCAGTAGTCGTTTGCCCGAAACCAGCAGGCGTAAACTTTGACGTGCCATCTGATTCAAACATCCACATACCGGCATTGAATTGCGAACTGCCCTGAAAAAGGAAAGGTGTGAGCCACTCGCCGCTGGAATTGGCGTCTAGCTGCAAACCGCCCCCTGCGCCGTAAACATCGTAGGCATACGTCGTAGCCCTAACGATGGGTTGACTACTTGTGTCGAGAGTGCCACTGCTGTCAATTATCGCCCAAGTCGCCGCGTATTCGGCCAGAGTTGGGTTAAATGACTCACCCGAAAAGATAACTTGTCCGGTGGAACTGTTGACGCCGATATCGGTCGGATTGGTCCCATAGGTGCCGGGTTGGTAGTTGAAGATGTAGAACCAGCCGTCTTTAGGTGCGGGCCAAGTTCCACCAGCGATGTACTCGCTGACTTCGTTGAGATCACCCCACACACCAGACGCAGCGGAACTAGTCGGAGCAACCTCTGCTCCGATTCGACTCCACGTCTTGCCTGCCTCGATACCCGCCATGAATCAGGTGATCTCTAAAATGGAAACAGTGACATCTATCTGACTGGTCGCATCAGACCAGACAGCCAAAACATCGGTTGTCTCCAACACTTGTTTCCCTGCGACCAAACCGATAGCAGCGTTCAACGGAACCGAAATAGCTTTCGCCAAATACGTTGTCGTGCCGCCCGACGTGTCAACAACCGTCGCGTTCACCGGGTGAGTACCCGACCCGACGTTCGCTGCCTGCAACTGCAAAATGATCGCAGTCGTAGCCGCTGGAACGGTGTAGAGCGCCGCCGTGGCCGCCGGAGCGTTCACGTTGACGACCTTGAATGTGTTTGCCATGATTGTTCCTTAACTTAATGCCAGAATAAGCGGAATTGGATCTGATTCGGGGACCAACGACACAATGTCGCTGATTAGTGCTTTCTTTGTTGAGTTGTCGCCTGCATCTTCAATGAGTACATAGTCGGTCGCGATAGCCGTTACCGACCCAGCAGCGTTCACATCCACGTTCACCGTAACGGTGCCAGAAGTGCCTCCGCCTGAGATGGCGGTCCCCGCCGTCACCCCGGTGATGTCGCCTGCCGAAACAACATCTGAGATGAGAGCTTTCTTCGTGGTGTTATCATCGACATCTTCGATGATGATGTAGTCCGTGGTGGTAGCTGTGACTGTGCTCAGGTTGTTGGCGTCAACAGAAATACTCGCTGTTCCGCTGCTCGCCCCACCTGCCATACCACTATTCGCTGCGGTTGTGATTCCGGTGATATCGCCGACCGGTGAAGCGACCCAAGCTCCAGCAGCGTTCACATAGTAGAGGCTGTCGTCTGATTTGAGCCAAGCGTGCTGTCCTTCCTGAGGCGAAGTGATCGAAGCATCTCTGGCGGTCGCGTCAGCAAATACGCCAATGATTTGAGCCATTACGTAGCCGTCCATGTCGGCAGCAGTCAAAACGTCGCCACTAGCGAAGTCTTTCCATCCTAGAGGTGCAGCCATTTTTTCTCCTTAATATCCGAGCGCACTGGTATCGAGCACGCCATATTGTAAGTCGTTCAGAATGAATCCTGTCACCAGAGGTTCAGCCGTATTGAACGTCGTAAGAAATCTTGTTGTCGTAATGTTATGCCGTATTCCCTGCACAGTCAGATTTCGCGTGATAGTTCCGCCACCCGGTTGTGCCCTCGTCACTTGAATCGGGTGAAAGAAATCGGTATCCAACGCAGCGTTCACCGTGGCTGTCACGTCTGCCGTGGAGTCAATCGTCATTCCTTTGATTCTT